>Ga0156011_114_pt1 | contig 52222 bp, 46 predicted proteins | sample RifCSPlowO2_02_FD_107665 | JGI IMG/M metagenome (GOLD analysis project Ga0156011, IMG submission 107665) | Candidatus Peribacteria bacterium RIFCSPLOWO2_02_FULL_55_36
CACTGTCCGCAATAAAAAGATCAATCTGGCCTGCATCTGTCTGGAATGTCGTGAAAACGCCAAGACCCGCTGTCTGTGCCATCTGCGCCGTTAAGAATCGGCCGCCGGCGCCAACAGCCATTTTTTTCGCTACACCGTTGATACGGAAATTGACATAGCTTCCGTTGCTCCAGCGTTTAAACGATGGATCAGTCGAGGTTCCCCATGCATTCCAAGCCCCTCCCTTGTATGCCACGGCTATACCTCCCTGTGGGACAGAAATGCGCACTGGTTTATTGACCGGAGCATGGTACACAATACCGTTCATGACGCCGGTCGCTATGATGTCCACTTTGGCATCGAGCGGGACAGTGGCCAGAAGGGTTCCCGTTGTTGGTGTGCAGTTGACGAAGGATGAGGCGCTGCTCCGGGAGGAAGACTGAACGCTCGAAGATGCGCTGCTCCGGGAGGAAGACTGAACGCTCGAAGATGCGCTGCTCTGGGAGGAAGACGAACGTGGAGGAGGAGGTGCAGCCGGCCTGCAGATGGCCGTTGTGAGTCCAACAACCGTTTGACCCGCTCGATTCGTCGCACGGCAGCCTGGCTGTGGTCGCCCCAGTCCATCGGTCAGACAAACGGCATCGACGTTACTGAAGTATCCCACATTCAGACGACATGGGAGTCTGTAAGCGCATGTCTGCGTCAGCAACAAGGGATTCAACGCTCCGAAACCCGCCTGCGCATTGATATACGCGAAATCGGGGCACTCGATGGTTCCGCCGCCGGGGCAGTACGGCACGTATCCGGAGCAAAGCGGTGATCCGGGATACAACTGCGCTGTCAGAGTCGTCGTGGTCACCATTCGGTCTCCAAATTGGCGGGACTGGAACCATTGGATGCCTGAGACTAAACTCGCGCTGCTCACGCTGGATGGCACACTTGAGGCGTCCCGGCACTGCCATCCCCTCTCCACCAGGCACGACGACGAACACCCGTCGCCACCGACGGTATTCCCGTCATCGCACTCCTCGCCCGCATTGCGAATCCTATTGCCGCAGGGAAAGACGCCACACGACAGATCACATCTGTTTTGAACCGCATCCCAGGAAAAACCTCCTTGGGTTCTGCAGCCATCCGCACTCATCTGCGTACATGCCTGATTCTGCTGCAGACAACACCATCCTATAGTGCTTCCGGTCTGCGCAAGCCAACGCCCCCTTCCCACAGAAAACACTAGGAGAAGCAGTACTCCCGTGAACCCGGCAATGGTAGAGGGTCGAAGATGGAACATGTAAAATGGAACATTACGGAACGGATGTCGTGCCGGTTGTGGCGCTGCTGCAGTCTGAAGGATAAGGATACGCTCCCCCCGGCAATTCCCATCGTTGGCAGCCACCATCTCCACGCAGTGTCCACGCGCATGATCTTTTGTGTATCGCTGTTGGCTGCTGACCAACTGACAAAAAGTAGATCGTACCATCGCAGGTGTTCGTTTGATCTATGACAGGAAATTCCCCATTTTGCAGTACGGAACAGCACCACCGCACCTCGCGCGTACAGACCGCGGAGCAGTCGTCGCCACCGACAGTGTTCCCATCGTCGCACTCCTCGTCGCCCTTCACCTTCCAATCGCCGCAGATCGTTTCGCAGACATCCCCAGAAAGGGAGGAGACGGAAGATGATGACATCATGCTCAAAAATGCGCTGCTCTGGGAGGAAGACTGAACGCTCGAAGATGCGCTGCTCCGGGAGGAAGACTGAATGCTCGAGACTGAGGATTGCTGCTCCCGCTTGCAACTCGCGGAGCACCCGTCGCCACTGACGGTATTCCCGTCGTCGCACTCCTCGCTGCCAACCGAAAACCAATCGCCGCAGATCGTTTTGCAGACGCTGATGAGTTTGGTGCAGACTCTGCCACCGGCGCATGTCCACCCTTTCTCGACGACACAGTCCGGGGAGCACCCGTCGCCACTGACGGTATTCCCGTCGTCGCATTGTGCGTCGTATTTGATAATACCGTCGCCGCAGACAGGGGGGTCGTACCGGCGGACGTCCATGCACTCGGAGCAGTCGATCGTGCAGCGATACAAAGGCGCACACCCTTTATCGCCGTCGCACGTCTCAAACTCCTCCTTTTTCCCATTGCCGCAGGCAACCACTGCCGGAGAGTTGTTACATGTCCACCCTTCCTCGACGACGCATGTCTGGGAGCACCCGTCGCCACTGACGGTATTCCCGTCGTCGCAGGATTCGAAGCTCTCCATAAAGCCGTTGCCGCAGACATGGACGTCGCAATTCCGTTGCGCGAGCTGCCGGCATTGATTCCCGTCATTGAACACTCCGCTTTCTCGCAGGCAATGACTCGTTCGTACGTCTCCGCATCTCCCATAGCTCCCTGCGATACCTGGTATGCAGCAGAGGATCACCTGTGTGGTGGAGCCGAAACTAGGAACCAAGCTGCTCACACTCGATCTACTCAAGGCGGAGGAGACGGAGACGGCGCAATTCCGCTGGGCGCTCTGCTGACATTGCGCCTGGTCGCTCCCGTACCAGACGCCGACGCCTCCGTATGTGCGCTGTTCACACGCAGTTTGTGCAATGGGACCGACGCAACTGCCTCGGAATTCAGGTGTTCCAACGTCGGTTGGAATGCAGCAGTAGCCCTGCCCTTCTACACTGGCTGCGCTTCTTTGGGCAGAGGAGGAGGATAGACTCCGTGAACTCGAGGAACTCGAGACATACGCGGTGCAGAGTGTCTTCGCCTCATCACTGCCCATGGGCTTCCCGCAAAAGCCGAAGATGGGGCAGCAGCGAGCCCTGCCTACAGCCGGCTCCGGCGGGCAATGATCATTGATCTTCATGATACAGGCTGCCACCGTCGGATGCCTACAGGCCCCGATGCCCTCGAGCTGGGTGTCACACTCGTCGGAGATTTGCGCGACGAGGACGGACGGCTTCCCTCCCACAAGCCAACCAAAGAGACTGGATAGGATGGACGGACTGGCAACTGGCGGAGGGGCTGCGTACGGGGCTGTGGCGCAGCGTAAAGGAAATAATTGAATCTTTCTGATGATTAAACGATCTTTCCCTATCCCTACAAATCGTGTATCAAAAACTATTTCCACACTTGTGCCACCTATGGAATTAAAGCCCGTTACAAAACTTTCGCCAACTTTGCTATTATAGTCCGCTACAGAAGAAAGGCCCGTTTCCCCCGTTCTCGTACTGGAGTCGAAGCCGCGGATTCTGACGTACGCTATTTCCCCAGTTGCGAATGGGGAGAGGAAAATGTTTCCACCCCACAATGACCCATCAGGCCTTCCCGTCGCAGGATCAACGAACTCAATGCGCACGCCACCGCGAGTCCCCGGCACGGAATGCACGGCAATACTCGCGTTGCCTGGCTGGCCCGTCAGGTAGACGAAGGCGCCGTTGATGGACGAGAACCTCATAGCTGCAGCCTGGAACTGCGTCGTAACGATCTCGCCCCTGAGTCTGCCGGCTGGCGGAGCGCCCAAAGAAACATCGAGGGATACAGGCCAGTAGCCACTTGTGAACCCGCCGATGTTAAAGTCAACGGTCGTAGCTTTCTTAGGCATCATATTAATGAGTTCGCTGCAAACGAGGGTAGGGACAGGGACATTAAAAGTGTCGCTCTCGTCATTGTCTTGAGGATTGGAGCAGCCGGGGTCTCCAATTCCTCCGATTCTAAAATCACTATCGATTTTTCCGTCCCCGTCATTATCCAGTCCATCCTTGCATTGGGACTCGGGAATTGTTTCGTCATCATCGGACGCACTAGTGCAGCTGAAATCATTTTTGTCCGTCGCTCCGTCACTGTCATTATCGATTTCGTCGTTGCACTGAGTAAGCTCACTAGAGCTGTCAACTACACAGATCTGCGAGCACCAGTCGCCGTTCGCTGTGTTGCCGTCATCGCACTTTTCGCCTCTTTCTACGATGCCATTGCCGCAGGTGTAGGTAGTTGCGCACACGCTCGGGGACCCCTTGCAGGCCCAGTAGAGTTCGCTTTCGCACGATGCAGAACAGCCGTCTCCACTCGCGGTATTGCCATCATCGCATTCATCACTATACATTCCTGAGATGATCCCGTCGCCACACACACGGATTCCTGTCATATCCCTCGGGCACCCCGCGATCATAGCGTCGGGAATGACATTTGAGTCCGCCGGCATGGTGTTCAGCGAGAACACCTGCGGTCTTGACCACTGGTCGTTGCCAAAATAATTAGTGCATGACGCGCGAAAGCGCACAAGAAAGCTGATCTCCTGCCCGCCAGCGAGCTCCGGCGTATCGCAGACCACCGGCGCATCGGGATGCATAAACGAGCAGGAAGCGCTGCTTCCCAGCGGAACGAAGGTGAGGCCCTGACTCCGACGCGGCATAACCGCTCTGATTCTTTTGACGGGGGCCCCCGCCATGTTTTTCACTGTCAGGCGGTAGGTTTTCTCTTCTCCGTCACGGAAGAGATCACCTCTCAAATCATACGGCGGAAACCTGGGAAAATCCGTGAGACCTTCAGGGGTTATGGTATACCGCAGCGTCGCGGATGGAAGCAGGCCAGGAGGGAGCTGCGGCTGCCCGGCCACAACCACGTCCACGAAATCGACCACGGCGTTTGTCCCCTCCGCGTTCGGCGAGCATGTGATGCTTACGCCCCCCCTTGTGAAGTTGAAGGGGAACTGCTTGCTGCCCTGCAGCGGATCAAGCCAACCCGAGGGCGGCCCCCCGACAAATGTGCATTTTTCCATACCGTTCGATGTCCAGCTTGCGGTCACGATTTCTCTCAACGCGGCTATGGTCACCGGTCCGTCGCTGCCGTTGATCTTGAGGTCCACCTGCGGCTCGGCCGCCGCCGCGACCCGGGAGCACTCACTCGGCATAGACCCTATGCACGTCCACCCGCTCTCAATCGCGCATTGCGCAGAGCACCCGTCGCCGTTTGCATTGTCCCCGTCGTCGCATGCTTCGTTCTCCTCTTTCCTGCCGTTTCCGCAGACAGCGGCGCCTACGGCGGCGCAATTGCGCTGCGCGCTTTGCTGGCATTGCGCCTGGTCGCTCCAATACCAGATGCCGGTGAATCCCGTGCGCTGGGTGCAGAGCTCCCTGCTCGTGAGGTCGCACTCCCCGGAGCCTGCGATATCGCTAGGGTAGCAGCAGTAGCCCTGATCGACGGCAATTCCGTCGCCGCGCCGACACTGCCATCCATCCTCGACCGCGCAGGAAGCGGAACAACCGTCGTTGTTTTGCATGTTCCGGTCGTCGCATGCTTCCGCGCCGTCGCGAACTCCGTTGCCGCAGAGAGAGACGCCACATGCCCGATCGCAGACAACTTTGTCGAGGTCATGGGCAAAACCCCCACTCGACCCGCAGGCAAGTAAACTCATTGCCGTACATGCATTGCCCACCGTGACGCAGCACCATCCTTCACCTCCGCTTTGAGCTAGCCAATGCTTTCCAGACTGCTGCGAAAAGAACGCCCCAATGAATAGCGCTCCCGTGAACACGGCGATGGCGGATGGTCGAAGATAGAACTTGCGGAAAAAATACACCGCTACACTATAGAGCAATCAACGCCAAAATGCGATATGCATCCCTCACCATGGTGGATTATGCATGTTGCATTTTGCATTTTTCGCTTATACTCCACACACTCGTATGATCATCCCTACTGAAGAAGAACTCATCCAGGCGGCCTGTCACTTCGGCCACCCCAAACAGAAGTGGAACCCGAAGATTGCTCCGTCTCTCTACGGGGTTCGGAAGGGCATCCACATCTTCGACCTCATACAGACACGGAGCCACCTTGAGAAAGTCTGCACCGAGCTTGCCGAGCTCCAGAAAGCGGGAAAAGTCATTCTCTTCGTTTCGACGAAACAGCAGGCGATCCCATTGATCGAGGAGATCGGCCGCGCGACGGGGCAACTCACCGTCACAAAGAGATGGCTCCCGGGGCTCCTCACAAACTGGGGCACCATGCGCAAGCGCCTCCAGTATTATATTGACCTCCAGCACTCCTTCCAGACTGGGGAGGTGACGAAGTACACGAAGAAAGAGCAAACGCAACTCCGGAAACAGCTGACGAAGCTCGATGCCGCCCTCTCGGGAGTGGCGCACATGAAGGGTCTCCCCGATGCGCTTTTCGTCGTCGACGCAGTCCTGAACCACGTCGCAGTACTCGAAGCGAAGAAGATGCACATCCCCCTTTTTGGCATCTGCGACTCCAATGCTAATCCTGATGACTTCACCGCCTTCATCCCTGCGAACGATGATGCGATCAAGTCTATCACGCTCATCCTGAAAACTGTGCAGGATGCGCTCGTAAAGGCGAAGGAGGAAAAGGAAGTATCCGCTTCCCACGCTGCGTCACCCACCTGACCCACAGTACTCACCGTACCTACAATACCCACCATACCCATTATGTCCACCGTCTCCCCCTCTGCCGTTTCCTCCCTCCGCTTCCGCACCGGCGTCGGCATCCTCGCCTGCAAAGAAGCACTCGAAGAGGCGAAGGGCGACGAAGAGAAGGCCATCGAATTGCTGCGGAAGCGCGGCGTCGCCCAGGCTGCAAAAAAGGCGTCACGCGATCAATCGGAAGGTTTGATCTTCCTGCAAGAAGGAAAGGGAAAGGCAGCGTTGCTCCTTTTCCGCTCGGAGACCGACTTCGTCGCGCGAGATGAGCACTTCCAGACTCTTGGGAAACGCCTTACAGACATCCTCTTGAACAAAGGACAAGCCGCGATGGAGACGGAAGCTGCCACTGCCGTTCCTGCACTTATCCAGAAGACTGGCGAAAATATCACCATCGGCGAGGCACACGTCATCGAAGCTCCCGTGCTCGGCTGTTACCTCCATACAAATGCAAAGATCGGAGTCGCAGTGGGACTGCGATCCGGAACGAGAGAGCTTGCGCGCGATGCGGCAATGCACGCTGCCGCAATGAATCCGCTTTACATCCGCCCGGATGAAGCTCCCGCTCACCTCCTCGCGAAAGAGCGGGAGATTTGGAAGGAGCAACTCAAAAAAGAAGGCAAGCCGGAGCAGATCATCGAGAAAATTATGATTGGCAAAGAAAAAAAATTCCGCGAGGAGCATGCACTGCTTGCGCAGTCTTTTGCCAAAGACCCGACGAAAACTGTCGGGCAGCATCTTGGAAACGCAGAAGTCACCGCATACGTAAGGGTCAGTGTAGGTTAAAAGGGAGTTTCCTACAACCGCAGCCATGCTAACCATCGGCTCACCCACGTCATCGGCGGAGGACTCGTGAGAGGGCGGCTCCGCAGGATGTCCTGGCGGAGGACGTCTTTTATCCTCCAGACTGCGCGACGGTTCCCTCCTTCGATGAGGACATTGACCTCCCCCATGGTATCGAGCGATTGCGGGAAGAGATTCGCCGATCCCACGAACACCTTCCTGTGGTCAACGAGCATGATTTTTCCATGAATGATCCCCGGAAATAGGAAGACCTGCGCCGCGCGTGATCCGGTAAGGAGACGCGCAACAGCTTGCATATTCGCATGGTGGTGGATGTTCGAATGCTCCGGAAGAATGACGGTCACGCGAATGCCCTCGAGACTGCGCTGAATGAGAAGATCGATCACAGCCGGATCGGAGAGATAGGCATGTTCGACGACAATCGACTCATCGGCAGATGCAAGGAGTTCCTCTACGGTTCGACGCACCTCTTTACGCTCCGGCGTATTCATCACCAGGCGAACGTGGGCGCCGCCCACTTCGCTAAAACGACCCGTAAAATAGGCTTCTACGAAGTGGCGACCACGGAGTTCCACCAGATAATCGTGCCAATGGTACCGGTATTCCTCCGCGATATTCATCCCTGTGAGGAGAAGAATGGCATCGTCGATGACGTACACCTTCGCATGATCATTCCTCTGCGCGTAGGTCACATGGATATTGTGGTGTGACCAAAACCTCTTCCAGAGCGCACTGCGTGATCCGCGTGTCCCGAGGAAATCCCGGTTGTACTCGAACATATCTCCCTGTGCCTCCTTGGTAATCTCCACATTGACTCCGCGATCCGCAACCTCCAGGAGAAGAACCGCCATCCGCCGCCCCACTTCATCGTCTTTCCAGATGTACATCTGGATGCACACCGTATGTCGCGCACCCCGAATAAGGTGTTCAATCCGAGGAAATGCCTGATCCCCATCCACCCACACACGCGCTTCCGCGCGCTGCACAAGTCTACCAATGCGCTCGGGCGTGTGGAGGACGACGTTCGCTTTCAGGCGATAGAAAATCCTGTGACTCTGGAGGCGCCGCTGCCCTTGCCGCCCAAAACATATGCGCAGCAGCGATCGCACAATGGTTCTGAGGCCGCGACCGGGTAAGAGATGGCTCATGGAAGCGCCCAAACCATACCGGAGAGTCCTGATATCTGCTATACTGCTACGATATGCCTATGCAGAACATACTATTCTCTCTTGTTGTCATCACTGGGACCGCTCTTGCGCTCTGCATTGTTGGTTGGTTTCTCCGACTCTTTTCCGATCGCCGGCGCGAAGAGAACCTCGTCTTCTTCCAAATGGTGCTTCCAAAAAAAGAATCGCGCGAGGAAAAAGAAGTGGGAACCGAGCAGTACGGAAAAGATGTGAAGGAGGTCATCGGCGTCATGGATCACCTCTTCCAGTCGATCCATGGTCTGTATAACGGCACCATCAAACGCTTCGTGAGTGGCCAACCGTTCTTCTCCTTCGAGTATGCGGCTCTGGGTGGAGAAATTCTCTTCTTCTGCGTGTGTCCTCGGAACATCGCACAATTTCTAGAAAAGCAAATTACCTCTTTCTACCCCGATGCCATCCTCGATGAAGTCGAGGATTACAACATCTTCACGGAGCAATCGGTCATGACCGCACGCACGCTCCTCGCATCCAAAGGGTACGTCTCCGTCTTCAAGATGTACCAGCAACTCAAGAGCGATTCCCTCAATACCATCACGAATGCATTCTCGAAGCTGAGCAAAGAAGAAGGGGCAGCCATTCAGATTGTCATGCGTCCTGTCAAGCAGGGGTGGCAAAGAAAACTCCATAAGCGCGCCTCCGAACTCCTGAATCCTATAAAAAAAGGAACGTCGATCCTGAATCCACTGACATGGGGAGTGGTCATCATCGACCTCTTCACGACGAAGAAGGATGGAGAGCTTACAAAAGAAGATCAACCGACCCACGAACGCGTTTCCACAATGGCTGAGGAATACACGAAACTCCTCGAGGAGAAAGCTGCGTCCCCGGGATTCTTCAGTTGTATCCGCGTTGTCGCCTCCGCCAACACCGCGATTCGCGCACAGAGTATTCTGGATACCGTTGCCGCAAGCTTCAACCAATTTAATGATACACGCGGTAATAGCTTTACGCGATCGGCATTGGAAAGGAAACGCGCCACTCTCCATCGCTTCATTCGCCGTTCGCCGAGGAGGACTCTGAGGGAATTCGTCCGCGGAAAGCGTCTTCTTCTCGGGACCGATGAGCTCGCCAGCTTCTTCCACCTCCCCGATATCCGCTTCAGCCGGGTCGCGACTATTAAGTGGTACAACTTCAAAATTGCCCCTGCCCCGCAGAATCTCCCGGAGGATGGCGTACTCCTCGGATCGAATACGTACCGTGGGGAGAAGAGGAAAGTCTACATGGCGCATGAAGATCGCTTTCGTCATTTCTACATCATCGGACAGACTGGCACCGGTAAATCCTCCATGATCGTGAACATCGCACGACAGGACTTCCATAACGGTCACGGCGTCTGCGTCATTGATCCGCACGGAGAACTGGTGGAAAGCCTTCTGTCGTTCATCCCACGCAATCGCGCGGATGACGTCATTTATTTCAATCCTTCGGATACCGAGCGACCGATGGGCTTAAACCTCCTCGAAGCGAAGACGGATGAAGAACGCGATCTCATCGCCCTCGACGCGATGAACATGATGGTGAAGATGTTCGGGGAGGAAATCTTCGGACCTCGCATCCAGGACTACTTCCGCAACGGCTGCCTCACGCTCATGTCCGATGATGAAGATGGAGGCGCAATCACAGACCTCGTGCGGCTCTTCACCGATGATGAATGGCAGCGGTATAAGGTGAGTAAAGTGAAGAATCCCATCGTCCGCTCGTTCTGGGAGAAACAGATGGCGGCGACCGGCCAGCGCGAGAAGCAGGAGATGATCCCCTACTTCGCCGCAAAGTTCGGACAGTTCTATACGAATACTCTCATCCGCAACATCGTTGGACAAACAAAAAGCGCATTCGATGTCAGCGAATGTATGAACACGGGGAAAATTCTAATGATGAACCTCAGTAAGGGGCTCGTCGGCGACATCAACTCGCAACTCATTGGTATGATCATTGTCAGTAAAATCCAGGTGGCCGCGATGCGCCGGCAACGGCAGAATAAGGAGGAAAGGCGTGACTACTTCCTCTATATTGACGAATTCCAGAACTTCGTCACCCCCTCGATCGAATCTATCCTCAGTGAGGCTCGCAAATACCGGCTCGGCCTCATCCTCGCCCACCAGTACATCGACCAATTGGAGAAAAACAGCAAGCTCGCAGGAGCGACGAGCCTGAAGGGCGCCGTCTTCGGGAACATCGGGACGATGATGTTCTATAAAATCGGCGCGCAGGATGCAGAACTCGGCGCCAAGGAGATGGCGCCGGTCTTCAATGAGCAAGATCTCGTGAACATGGATGCCTTTAAGGGAGCGTTAAAGCTCTGCATCGGTGGCCAACCCTCCCGCCCATTTACGCTCGAAGCCATTCGCCCATGGCTCGATAAGACGTACCCCAAAGACGAGCAGGCCGCAGAAGCCTATAGGCAGCTTTCCCGCCTCAAGTACGGGAGGCAGAAAGACTTCGTCAATCGCGAGATATTGCGTAGAATCGGGGTATAAAGCCGCCGGAACCGTGCTGCACGGAGCGTTGGCCGACGCGGTTCGGATTCGTCGGACACGCGAGTGCGGCGCTGTGGAGCGGCACTGGAGAACAGTGAAAAATTCTGTTAAGCTCTCGATCCGTTCTTTCACATTCATCCATCCCCACGGATATTCTTTTGCACACCCTCTCCCCGCGCCTGCCCTCCGAAGCCTTGGCGAAGGAGGGGGAGAGGGCAGGGTGAGGGGCAAAGGAATATCCGTGGGGAGCACAGAGAAAGTAGAAATCCCATGAAAAAGATGGTGTTGGTTTGTGCCGTTGCCCTCTGCCTTCTTGCGGCCGCATCGACGGCCCACGCGCAGTATTGGCCTTCCTACTCGTATAGTTACAACTTCTATCCGGGGGGAGGGGGGTACTACAATTACTCCGTGTCGAATGGGTACGAAACCCTCTCGACGTACCAGTCGTACGGTTACAACTCTGCATACCTCCGCTATAACTACAGCGGACATTTCGGATCATACTACTGGTATTGGCATCAGCCGATCGTCCATTACCCGTCCCCTGCGTATCACTTTTACTACTGGCCCCACCAACCTGCGTACCGATGGCATTACCACCGTCGGTGACGCGCATTGTGCTCCCCACACCACCCCGGCTGCGCCTTGCGCAGCTGGGGATTTTTCGATCCACCTCTTCCTCAACGGATAGCAGCTTCGAGCGCCGCTATCCGACGGGGAAGATATTCGATTTCCAGCTCATCGAGACGCTTGTCGATCGCATCAATCTGTACTGTGAGGTTGCGTTCCACTTTTCGCAGCATATTTTTCACTTCCACCACCTCACCGGTCAGTGCTGTCCGGCCTACGACGACTTCCGATCGCACTGCATCGATTCCACCTCTGAGCCCACGAATGTGATCAAGGAGAATTTGAAGAGTGATTGCTGTACGCTTTTTTGGCACATGGAAAATGTACTCCATTCATCCACCCCGAACAACTGTCTCAACAGGCCTCGCTCGGACGAGAAGACGCTCCGAGGTGGAATCGGGCGGCCAACAGGTATAGAGGATGAGTTCCTCTCCCTCTTCATCCTCTTGAAATGGCCGCAGATCGCTGGCCTCTACCCTTTGCTTCGCGGTCACATGATACGTGAATCTCTGCCCTTGATAGGCAATTTCGATCGGATCGCCGATTGCGAGGCGATTTACGTTGCGGAAGATCCGCGTGTACGCAGATACATCCCACGGGTACCCGCTGCTGTGACCGTAAACCATCGCCTTCCCCCCTCCTCCTGGAAACCCGAAGAGATGTCCAACACCATATTTCAAAGGCTCTATGATTCCCGCATGCGTCGTCGGATCCTTCGGGTGCGTTACGGTGAGGTTTTCGATACCAATCGTGGGAAGGGTGATTGCAAAAAGATCGTACGGATACACGGGTGAGGTGGGTACGGTAGGTACTGAGGGTACGGACGTGGTTTGGGAATGGAGAAGATCCCCTCTCCCACTTGGGGAGTGGTAAGATGATGGACCCTGGAGAAGTGCGAGAAAATTCTCCCGAGATACTGGCTGGACAAAGAAAATGACATCACCTGTCTGCGCACGATCTCCTTCCCCGCGCAGTCGTTCGATCATGGCCTGCGCCTCCTCCATGCGAAGAGGATCGCGCGGATAGAAGAGGCGCTCTCGATTTCCCGGAATAATCCACGCTTCGAATGCCGCTTCCAAATACGGTGCAAAAGCATCCTCTTGCGGAACGTCATGAAACAGCGGCAATGGCGGCATGTTGGAGCGGTGCCACGCCGTGCGCTCGCGGAGACGCTGATCGGATTCAACGAGACGATAGACGGCTTCGGCACGGGTGATGGCGTTGGCTACTGAGTTATTGGTTATTGAGTTATTGGGACCTGCAGCAAATGCCCCGATGTAAGGGTAAAGGGCCATGGCCAGGGCAAGAATTCTCCACCGCATATTATTGACAAATATAAGCAAAAATGTTATATTTAGTCAAGGTACGGTTGCACTCCCCGTGAGGGGGTTCTTTTTGTATGATTCCCCTATGCCCCTCCGTATAGGAATCGTCGGCCTGCCCAACGTCGGCAAATCGACGCTCTTCAATGCGCTGACGAGGAGTCGGCAGGCACAAGCCGCGAACTACCCATTCTGCACGATTGATCCGAACATCGGCGTCGTCGAAGTACCCGATGAGCGGCTGGCCAAGCTTGCCGCCATCGTTCACCCGGAGAAAGTTATCCCTGCAACGGCGGAATTCGTGGATATCGCCGGGCTCGTCCGCGGGGCCAGTAAGGGGGAAGGACTCGGGAACAAATTCCTCAGCCACATTCGCAATGTGCATGCGGTATGCGAAGTCATCCGGTTCTTCGAGGGGGGAGATGTTCTGCATGTCGAAGGGACAACTGACCCGCAGCGCGATCGCGAGATCCTCGAGACAGAGCTCGCGTTGAGCGACCTCGATGTCCTCAATCGTCGCATCGAGAATATCGCGGGAGCAGCGCGGACAGGGAATGTTGAGAAGCAGCAGGAACTCGCTCTTGCGGAGACGATGAAAGCGGCATTGGAACGAGGAACCCTCGCACGCGCGGTTCCCTTCGATGAGGAGGAGCGCGCCATCACCCTCTCCTGGAACCTTCTCACAGGGAAACCGATCCTCTATGCAGCAAATGTTTCCGAAGGGCAGATGAAGGAATTTGATGTTAACAGAGCACGGCAAGTACTCGCACTACCACTACATCGTAGCGGAGAGCCATGGCTCTCCGCTACGTGGAACGTAGATATCATTCCCATCTCTGCAAAATTAGAGGAGGAGCTCCAAGACCTTCCCCCCGAAGAGGGGAAAGCCCTCCTATCGGAACTCGGGATGACCTCTTCCGGTCTCGATCAGTTGGTAGCGGCTGCCTACACACTCCTTGGCTACACCTCCTTCTTTACCGCAGGACATGAGGAGGTACGAGCATGGACGATCACCCGTGGAACCAAAGCACCTCAGGCCGCAGGGGTGATCCACACGGACTTCGAAAAAGGCTTCATCCGTGCGGAGACAATCGCCTACGATGACTTCGTTCGCTACGGTGGAGAGCAGGGAGCGCGTGAAGCAGGGAAGCTCCGGATCGAAGGGAAGAACTACATCGTGCAGGACGGCGATGTGATGCATTTTCTGTGAACACGGCTTTTGTTCGCGGAAAACGTGAGCACATTTTTTGTTATTGAAATACTAATTTGTTCAGTTCTTCTCTCTTCTGCAAGGGATCTTTTCAAAATTTCTCTTGCTATAGAAATACGAATGCATAGGATGTGGGCTGATGAGAGTCTTCCTGTTCGTCGCCCTCTTCGGCTCCCTGTTTATCGCTTTCTGATGAAGATGTGCTCTAAAAACTAACTACAACCAGACGTTGCTCCACAATCGCTACAAAGCTCACAGGAGCCATTCCGCCGCATCCGCGTGCTCCCACACGCAGTACAGATTGCCCCAGTGAATCCCTGGATCTTCGCCTGCACCAGACGATCCTGAATGTCTGTCTCCAGTTCTTCCTCCACGAGAATTTTTTGTGGCGCCGCCCCCTCATCAATAATCGGTAAATGCATGGCAAAAGCATCCCTACTCTTCGTCCCATCCAGGTACGCCCTCTCCACAAGCTCCGCATTGTGGAACTTCGTCGCTTTGTCTTTAGGGAGGAATTTCAGCGCAAGCCACCTTGCAAGATAGTCCATAATGCTCTTCGCAAAAGGAATTTCCGCATTGGTCGTCATCCCCATGGGCTCGAAGCACTTGTGAATGAGCTTCTCGCAGATCACTTCCAACGGCACGCCGTACTGCAGATTGATGGACAGGCTCAGCGCCAGCGTGTCCATGACCCCGGAGAGCGTGGAACCGTCCTTGCTCATCGTGATAAAAATTTCTCCGGGAGATCCATCCTCGTACATCCCCACATGGATGTAGCCATCTAGCCCTCCAATACTGAATTTGTGGGCGATGGCTGTACGCTCCGATGGAAGCTTGCGCCGCCGGTGAACCTCTTTTACCACCACACGCTCCTTCATCACCGCCCGTTGTTCCTCATGCTGCTCTCTCTTCTCTGTTTCCGCTGAAGTGGAGAGCGCCTGACTGAGTTTGGAGCCATCACGGTACAGCGCATTTGCCTTGAGTCCCATCTTCCAACCAAGGAAGTACGCTTTCTTAATATCTTCCACCGTCGCCTCTTTCGGAAGGTTGATCGTCTTACTGATCGCGCCGGAAATAAATGACTGCGCCGCTGCCATCATGCGGATGTGGCCCTCTACCGCAATGAAACGCTTCCCTATCTTCCCACACCGGGCGGCACAATCAAAAATCGGCAGATGTTCGGGCTTGAGGTGCGGTGCGCCCTCGACCGTCATCCGACCGCAGACTACGGTGTTCGAGGCATCGATCTCCTCCTTCGAAAACCCAAGATGCCGGAGGACATTATAGGTAGAATCGCGAATACTCTCCTCGGGAACTCCAATGCGGCGCATGGTCTCTTCTCCCAGAATCCACGGACTGAAGGCGTACGGCAGTTCGAATACCTTAGGGAGCGCCGCCTCTACTCCTGCAATATCCGCATCGGTAAATCCCTTCGCCTGCAATGCTCTGCGATTCACGTGCTGTGCCCCTTCCAGAGAGAGCGTCCCTGCGACAAAACGCATGATGTCCTGTACCTCTTCCTCGCTATAGCCAAGCGCCAGAAGCGCCGGATGAACCGACTGATTCACAATCTTCATCGAACCTCCACCGGCAAGCTTCTTAAACTTCACGAGTGCAAAATCCGGCTCGATGCCCGTTGTATCGCAGTCCATGAGCAAACCAATCGTCCCCGTCGGGGCGATTACGCTCACCTGCGCATTACGATATCCGTGACGGTCTCCCATCGCGAGAGCCCGATCCCAACACTCCTTCGCGACCTCCAGGAGATCATTGGGGCATTCCTTCTGATCGATGCCGACCGGCGGCACGCTCAATCCTTCATACTCTTTCGTTTGGACATTGTATGCCGCCCGACGATGATTGCGCATCACTCGCAACATATGTTTCCGATTCCGCACGAACCCTGGAAAAGGCCCCAAGTGCTGCGCCATCTCTGCAGATGTGGCATACGATTCGCCAGTAAGGATCGCCGTGAGCGCTGCGGCAATGGCGCTTCCACGCGGAGAGTCGTACGGGATGCCCATCTGCATGAGGAGCGCCCCAAGATTGGCATACCCAAGTCCGAGCGTCCGGAAAGCATAACTTAGGCGCGCAATCTCACTACTTGGGAACTGCGCCATGAGGACGGAAATTTCGAGCACGATCGTCCAGAGTCGAATCGCATGGCGATAGGTCTCGAGAGAGAATGTCCCCTGTTCCGCATCAAAGAATTTCAGTAGATTGATCGATGCGAGATTGCACGCAGTGTTATCTAGGAACATGTACTCGCTGCATGGATTGCTCGCGCGGATTGGCCCGTCCGCGGGACATGTATGCCAGTCGTTAATCGTCGTATCGTACTGCACCCCTGGTTCCGCACAGCTCCAGGCGGCAGCATTGATCTTCTCCCAGACATCCCGTGCCTGAAGTGTCTTTGCGGGAAGAGGTTTTCGTCCCTCCTCCGCCGCTTTCCTGAGCTCAGTTCGCCAGTACAGGCACCACTCCAGATTCTCCTCTACCGCTTCAAAAAACCTGTGAGGAATGCGCACGGAATTGTTGGAATTCTGTCCCGAAACCGTCTGGTACGCCTCCCCGTTAAAATCCATTTCGTACCCCGAGCGAACAAGGGCTGCGACCTTCTTTTCCTCGTTCATTTTCCAATCAATGAATGCTTCAATATCCGGATGATCGAGATCGAGACAGACCATCTTCGCCGCGCGGCGCGTCGTGCCCCCTGACTTGATAGCGCCGGCCGACCGATCACCAATCCGAAGAAAACTCATGAGACCAGAACTCTTTCCTCCTCCCGAGAGCGGCTCTCCTGCTCCCCGAAGCGTCGAGAAGTTCGTTCCTGTGCCTGATCCGTACTTGAAAATGCGCGCTTCACGGACCCAGAGATCCATGATTCCCCCTTCATTGACGAGATCATCGGCGATGGAGAGAATGAAGCACGCATGGGGTTGGGAATGGCTATAGGCGTCTTCGCTCCGTCGCACCTCACCAGTCCCAGGTTCGCAGTAGTAGTGTCCCTGCGCCGGTCCCGTGAGACCGTACGCATAGTGGAGTCCAGTGTTGAACCATTGAGGACTGTTCGGGGCCGCCATCTGGCGGACGAGCATGGCGCTGATTTCATCCTCAAACGCCTGAGCATCCTGCGGGGTGGCAAAGTATCCCTCCTGCTGCCCCCAGTGACGCCAGCAGCCCGTCATGCGCCGAATGACCTGCTTGACGCTCCGCTCCGGACCGCGCATGACCTCTCCTTTCTCATCGCGCAGCAAAGTCCCATGGTCATCCATTTGTGGAACCCCAGCTTTCCGGAAATACTTACTCACGACAATATCAGTCGCCACCTGTGACCAGCCGACCGGTATTTCCACCCCATGCATTTCAAAAATGACAGACCCGTCTGGATTCATAATACTACCGGTCCGTTTTTCGTACGCGACCTCCTCCAATGGATCGCTTCCCGGCGTCGTAAAAACGCGCGAGATACTCAGCCCGCCTCTTTGCAATGCATGAGAGGCTTGGCATTCGAGAGGAGGAGTATCCATCTGTACAGTGACACCCTCTGGTGGATCCTGGAGAGCATTGATGCGCGATGCGGCAGAGGACGGTGTCATGAACATATGCCATTCACAGAGGAAACGTATCCTGCCAGATGAGTGTGAGGAGCGCAAAAAGAAATCGTTCAATCGAGAGGAATTCCTTTGAACACGAGCGTTTTCTCCGCGGTCGTCACCCGCCCCGGGAGAACGAGCTCTATGGAATGCGGCTCCGCACGGAATTCCCACCCCCAGCTCGATGTCGAACCACCGAAACCCGCCACCGCAACAGGTTTCCCATCGGCATCGAACGCACGGCATTGCATGGCATTTGACAAAATCTGCTTCTCGTACTCATTATCCTCACCAAGGAGCCTGGCCTCGATGGACCAGTATGCCGACTGGGAGTCCGTCGATTTCGATGCGCCGAGAATCTGGAGCTCGTAGGAACCAACCGGGAACTTCGCGATCTTTGCAAGATTTTTGAGCGTCTCCACCCGTTTCTCGTACCCCCGAAGAACGACCGTCACCGTGAGATCAATGCTCTGCTCCCCATCTTCAAACGGCAGGGTGATGTTCCATTCTTCCATATCGCACGCGACCTTCCGCCCTTTGTCCGTTATGCCGTCTGCTTTCGTTATGAACTCCCCGCCGGGCAACAGTGACTGTTCCATGAGAAGTCGCACACAGATCTGGCGCATCTGATCGTAAGGATGACAATGCCACACTTGCACCTGCCCCAAAATATTGCCGCTAGCCGCACGGACACAGCGCTCATCCCCCCAGAGCGCAAGGGATCCGTCGCGCCCCCGGTACACCATGCACTTCTTTCCAGCCTGCTCGAGTGCCTCCCAGAACGTTCGGCCGTCGAGCTTTTCTGCAACTGCGCTCTCCGCAAGCCCCTGCGGTAAGCTGTCCAAAGAAATGTTTTGTCCCGTTTGCTTGCCCAGCGCCGCGAGCACCTCGCGCGCGGTTGGAGAATCCTTCCTCTCTTTCCATTCCGGAGGCTCCCGGAAGATCGTCGGCCGCCAGAGGAGACCGAGTTCTTCGCGCTCGTGCGCATCAAGAATTCTCCCAAGCCGCCGATGCTGCTCGAGCGAATACCCGCCCTTCGGCGCGAGCGCAGCAACCAGAGGAAACACCCGCTGCTTCTCCAGTACCCACCCTATGGCAATCTGTTCCAGCCTCCTCTGCGCTTTTTCACGGACTTGATACTTTTCGTTATCGAGATCCGCGATGAGGGAGAAAATTTCCTGCCGCAATTGCGCGAGCACGGGATCCTCTTCTTTCCGCTCTTCTTTTATGGGGATCTGCGCCGCGACATCGGCGGAAGGCACTGCCGCTCCCGCCGCCAGAGTTCCGCCGAGGAGAACGGGGGCAAGAAGAGTACGCACCGTTCTCTGGATGAAAGATGGATATGCATTGCCGGAAGAAGCGTGAGTGCCCGGCCGTTCAAGAGAAAAATTTTCCTTCATGGAAACGGGAAATCTACCCCGCCGGGAACCTTGTGTCAAAAAAAATAATAATCCCCCAGGAGCAGCTGCTCCTGGGGGATTGGCACTAGGAAACGAAAACCGTTTCCCGCACCCGCGCCGCTTCCGCCTGCGCGCGGGCGATCTGCGCGTTCGTCGCGCAGATGTAGACGAACCTTTCCGTACGACCGTCCGGCAGGTCTCGGAATTCGTAGACCAGCGATGGAGAGGCTGGGAACCGGATGTACAGCGTCCCGTCGCCCCGCGACTGTCCGACATATTCCGGCTTCCTGCCCGCAAAGCGGATGGCGGGCGACACGTCGCTCCTCGATTCACCGACATGCGCCGCGACGATCACCTCCACAACGCCACCGTCCTACCACGGCAGCTTCGGAATACCTGCCATCGTGTAGGAATGGACTTCCGCACAGAATGAAAGAACAGGGCTTTGAAAAGCCAAAGCCGCGGCATACTACCTATGGAATCACTCCTGTCAATGACCATCCTGCCGCATATCAAGACTCTTCTTTTTTCCGCCGAACCGCATTCCCGGCCGGTATTCGCGAAGCATGGCGGGATCGAGCTCTGCAATGCCCGCCACATCATCGAGAACTCCCGCGAACTTCATGCGGAGAACATCGATTTTTACCTGAAAAAGAAGCTGCTCCGCCTCCCAATGCCGCATCAACTCCCGCACGGCCGGGTCCCTGTGCGCGGCCTCGTCGACGTAGGGGGAGAGCTGTTCGACCTCCGCGGCCACTTCCTCCTGCCGCCGCAACGTTTTCTCTATCTCATCATGTTCCGTAAAAGAATTTCCCGGACATACTATCTGCACGCCCCAGCCGGGATATCCACCGAGAAGAATTTCATTGGTCTTCGTCCGGCACATCTGGCAAACATACACTTGCTTGGAGCGGAAACTGTCCCCGCGCCGGAATCCCCTCTCCCGCCACTCCTGCGCATCCATCGCATCCATGTCGTAGAGCTTCATAGTAGGAGACTATAGCATAGCCTTATACGAAGAGGCCATTCCCCTCACCTTCATCCTCTCCCGCGGGGAGAGGAGATTTTTCATTCCCTCTCCCGTTGGGAGAAGACAGGGTGAGGGGCTTGTAACCACCTTTCCCACACTGTGCGCGTTACCTGGGATTTCTGCACGAGCACATCCCCTTTCGCCAGCATCACCTCTGAAGGGAGGGAAGATGGAATATCTCTATGTAGCACATCCGTAATACGGTGACGTGTCCCGAAAAGGTACCGGCACACCGCGGGATAGGTTTCTGCATACCGCAGAAGAATGGGAATGTGATGTATGTGTATATCAACCCCTAACCACTGAAGATTTCCACGCAGGGCAGTAGAAAGTCCCTCGCGCTTTGTTGCCTCGGCCCAGGCCCGCCCTCCCGTCCCCAAATACCCCAGCTGTTCGACCACTTCGAAGGCATGACCGAGCTTTGACCCTTCTCCCGTACTTCGGAGATGCGGTTTCTCACGCAACACTCTCTCAATCGTCTGGCGTACCGACTGCGCGATATCCTCACCAAAACACTCCAGCGCAATCTGCGGGATGAGATGAAGTTCATCATCTTCTTCTCCTGTCGTCTTTTGACCATATGGAATATCTCCGATGATCGCTTCAGCCCAGTCATGCGTGACAGCCGTGAGAAGAAGAACTTCTTGCTCTTCCCTGGAAAAGTCGCTGTTCCAGCGAAGAAATGCCCGCATGACACGGTAGCTCCACCAGTGATGCTCAAGATTATTCACATCGGGCCCAAGTAAGAGCTCCCACTCTGCGTGCGAAACCTCCGGCGGCTTGAAAAAGCGATACCTGATGTTTTTGGCAAGTATTTTCCCATAGGACGTTGCCGCAAAACGCTCGTGGATCTCCCGAAACGAGAGGACACCCTGTGATGTGTGAAGATCGGTTGGGAGAGCGCCCTCCATAGGGATGAAAGATTATCTCATAAGATAATACCACGCTACACTATGTCAGTGGAACCACCATCACTCTCACCAAATGCCTTCTCGACGCCAACGTGCTGGATCGTGATCGACGGCGCGCCCTCCTCCGGAAAGACGACGGTTGTCCATGCACTCCAACAGAGAGGATTGCGCATCATCCCGGAAGTCGCCCGCGCATTCGTCGAAATGGAACTTGCGCGAGGAAAACCACTCGAAAATGTCCGGGGAGATACACGCGCTTTCCAGGGAGCCGTCATTGACCTCTTCGTCGAGCGGGAACGCCGCCTCTCTCCTGAGGAGACCCTCGTCCTCGACGTCGGACTCCCCGGCTGCTCCGCCTACGTCCGCCTCCATAAACTCGAAGGTCTCCCCGACCCCCTCGCTGCCCATATTCACCGCTACGAGCACGTCTTCCTCTTTGACCGCCTCCCCTTCGAGGAAGACCACGTGCGCACGGAAAACGAGGCAATGGCAATCTTCCTCGACTGGGCGATCGAAGATGCCTATCGCCGGCTCGGGTATTCCCCCATGCGCGTCCCCGTGATGAATGTCGATGAACGTGTGGCTTTTGTCATTTCCCACCTCCCCTCGCCGCAATTACTTCCTCTGCGACGTTCTTCGGTACTTTCGCGTAGTGGCTTGGCTCCATGCTGTAACTCGCCCGCCCCTGTGTCATGGATCGCAGGTCCGTTGCATACCCAAACATCGCCGCAAGCGGAACATTCACGGTGATCACTTTTGCCATCCCACGATCGCTCGTCCCAAGAATGAGTCCGCGACGGGCATTGAGATCACCCATCACATCCCCAAGAAACTCCTCGGAAGTGACAACTTCGACTTTCATCACCGGTTCCAGAAGCACAGGATCCGCCTTCCTCGCTGCATCCTGGAGACCGATGCTTGCCGCAATCTTGAACGCCATCTCTGAGGAGTCCACATCGTGGTAACTGCCATCAATGAGTTCCACCTTCACATCGACAACAGGGAATCCTGCGATGATCCCACGACTCATCCCCTCCTGAAATCCCTTGTCGCATGGCGAGATATACTCCCGCGGGATCTTCCCTCCAATGACCTGGTTATCGAATTCGTAGCCCTTTCCGGGCTCCTGTGGAATTAATCGAAACACCACATGACCGTACTGGCCGCGTCCACCAGTCTGCTTGATGTACTTTCCTTCTCCTTCGACCGCTTTCTGAATCGTCTCACGGTAGGCAACCTGTGGCTTTCCCACGTTCGTCTCCACCTTGAACTCCCGCCTCATGCGATCAACGAGAATATCAAGGTGAAGCTCTCCCATGCCAGAAATGATCGTCTGCCCCGTCTCATCATCGGTCCGGACGCGAAATGTGGGATCTTCTTCCACTAATTTCTGCAGTGCGACCCCCATCTTCTCCTGATCGACTTTAGTCTTCGGCTCAATCGCTTGGGAAATCACAGGCTCCGCAAAAGTAATGGCCTCCAATTGTACGGGATCCTCCTCTGCACAAAGCGTATCGCCTGTGCGAACATCCTTCAGACCAATGGCGGCGCCAATATCCCCTGCCCGGATTTCAGGAATCTCTTCGCGATGATTCGCATGGAGCCGCACAATCCGCCCGATGCGTTCTCGGGAGTTCGTTCGCGTATTGAGCGCAGCCGTGCCGCTTTTCAGTACACCGGAGTAGACACGAATGAATGTGAGTTTCCCCACATAAGGATCTGTCGCAATTTTAAATGCAAGAGCCGCGAGAGGCTGCGCCTCATCCGCTGTTCGTTCACAGAGCTCTCCCGTCTTCGGACTTGTCGCTTTCATCGGGGGAATGTCGAGTGGCGATGGCAGATACGCTGCTACCGCATCAAGAACCAGCTGTACCCCCATGTTCTTGAGCGACGATCCGCACAGTACGGGATAGATTTTCCCAGACACCGTTGCTTTCCGGACGCCGAGAACAAGCTCTTCATCCGTGAGCGCTCCATGTTGGAGAAAGCGATCAATGAGATCGTCGCAGGCTTCCGCCACTTTCTCCATGAGAACTGCACGGTACTCCGTCACCTGGTTCACCATGTCGGACGGTATTTCGATTTCCTTCTTCACTTCCCCATGCTCTCCTGTGAACTCATACGCCTTCTTCCCGACCAGATCGACGATGCCCTTAAACGTCTCCTCGGAACCGATGGGAAGCTGGATGGCAACGGCGGTCTTGCTCAGGCGATCGTGGATACTCCCGAGCGACATGAAGAAATCCCCGCCGATCTTATCCATCTTGTTCACAAATGCCAGGCGTGGCACGTGGTACTTGTCGGCTTGACGCCAGACGGTTTCGCTCTGCGGCTCGACCCCCTGGGAACCATCGAAGACGACGACTCCCCCATCGAGGACGCGGAGGCTGCGCTCCACCTCGGCCGTGAAATCGACATGCCCCGGGGTATCGATCAGGTTAATGGTTATGTCGGTCTCTCCCGTCTCCCCCGGCACCGCCGCCTTCCACCGGCACTGCGTCGCCGCAGCGGTGATGGTGATCCCGCGCTCCTGCTCCTGCTCCATCCAGTCCATCGTCGCCTCGCCATCGTGGACCTCGCCGATTTTATAATTCTTCCCCGTGTAGAAGAGGATGCGTTCGGATGTCGTCGTCTTCCCCGCATCGATATGCGCGATAATCCCAATATTGCGGACGTGCTGTATATCCATATGCCATCAGTGACTCCTCTCTCCCTGCTTCGCCAAGTGCGCGAATGCTTTATTCGCCTGCGCCATCTTGAGGACATCCTCTTTCTTCTTGAATGCAGCTCCCTGCTCTGCAGAGGCATCGAGAAGTTCCAAGGCAAGCTTCTGCGCCATGGGAATGCCCTTCCGACCGCGCGCAGCCGTAATGATCCAGCGCATCGAGAGCGCCTGCTGACGCTTCGGTGATACTTCGACGGGAACCTGGTACACCGCACCACCCACCCGACGCGGTCGGACTTCTATCATCGGCGATACATTGATGAGCGCTTTCTGGAAAACATCGGGAGGAGCATCTTTCGTCCGCGTCTTGATCACTGTAAGCGCATCGAAAAATACGCGCCGAGCCCTGGACTTCTTCCCACCGTACATCATCGTACTGATGAACTTCTCCATAGTAGGGTTCGAGGATGCCGGAATGAAGGACTTGTAGAGCTTGGACATGGAGACGAATGAGTAAGTTATTATGCCTTTGGCTTACGGGCGCCGTACCGTGAGCGCCCCTTCTTCCGATCCCGTACGCCTTCAGTATCGAGGATTCCGCGGACGATGTGGTAACGGACACCAGGAAGATCCTTCACACGACCGCCGCGAACAAGGACAACCGAGTGCTCCTGGAGATTGTGCCCTTCCCCAGGGATGTAGACCTTCACCTCGTGACCATTCGTGAGCCGAACACGCGCAATTTTCCGAAGCGCCGAGTTTGGCTTCTTCGGCGTCATCGTCGTGACTTTAAGGCACACGCCACGCTTGAATGGTGACCCCTTCGGGAGGGGAACCTGCCGCACTTTTAGCGCATTCCACGCGTATTGTAGCGCAGGAGCTTTCGACCGCTGCACTTTCTGCCTCCTGGATCTGCGAATGAGCTGGTTCATCGTCGGCATACGTCCTAGATGTTAGATGGGGAATGCGGATCCTGCAACTATTTCTTCGCCAAGAATCGGTCACGGTAGACTGCTCCGGCTGGGATGAGGCGGCCAATAATCACGTTCTCCTTCAGTCCATTCAATACGTCCACCCTCCGGGTTGTCGCCGCTTCCACAAGCACGCGGATCGTCTCCTGGAACGATGCTCCAGCAAGCCAGGAATCCGTGGCAAGCGCCGCGCGGGTGATTCCAAGGAGGAGCTGTTCGTACGTCGCAAGCGCCTTCTCACTAAAACCCTTCTGCAGGGCGACATTCTCGCGATCTACCGTCCCTTTCTCCGTCACCTCTCCAGGTAGAAAACGCGTATCGCCACCATCGACAATGCGGACCTTCGAGAACATCTTCCGAACAATGATCTCCAGATGCTTATCGTTAATCGTCTGGCCTTGGGAAGCATAGATATGCTGCACATCCTGCACGATGTAATTCTGCACTGCGTACATCCCCCTCTTCAGAAGAAGCTCTTGGAGATTGTATGGGCCGATGTTCAGACGATCTCCCATCTGGACGATGCTTCCGGTCTTCACCAGGAGAGACTCCCGCGGACCAAAGGTGTACTCACGCTCTTGGTCTACGGTAGGCAGAACTAGAATTTTTCCTTTCGTCACCGAAACGATACGACCTGCATTCACTGCACGCAAAACGTTCTTATCGTGACGTGATTTCGCAAGAATTCCGCGCTCCTTCACCGTTTCCCCTTCTTCAACATTCATTGTAAACCCTGGAGGAACAATATACGGATCAACCCCGGCGCCCTCCGAACGCACGGTGACGATGGTCTTCCCACCATGATGAGATACCTGCACCGTGCCAGCGATGTCGACGAGCGTTGACGCATGGTGGGGGTTCCGCGCCTCGAAAAGTTCCTCCACACGGGTAAGACCCTGCGTAATATCGGCGCCTTCGGCAACTCCCCCCATGTGGAATGTGCGCATGGTGAGCTGTGTCCCAGGTTCTCCAATGGCCTGCGCCGCAATAATGCCAACCGGCGTCCCAACCTGAACAGTACGATTGCTTCCAAGATCCCTCCCATAGCACTTGATGCAAATCCCCCCCTGGAGATCACACGTCATCACAGAACGAACATCTGCGGCGTCGACATTCAGGCGCTTCACCATCTCGATGATGCGCGCATCAATTTCCTCGTTGTGCAGGGCAATCACTGTTCCATCTGGAGTGATGAGGTCTTTCGCGAGAGTGCGACCGAAGATCCGGTACTCGAAATTCTCCCCAATGCGCTCAGAATCCTCGCGTGTTATTTCGTGCGATGCGACGGAACCGCAGTCCTCATCACGGATGAGAATGTCCTGCACCGCATCTACAAGCCGACGCGTGAGATACCCGGCCTCCGCAGTCTTCAAGGCCGTATCGGACTTCCCCTTCCGTCCCCCGTGTGTGGCAATGAAGAACTCCAGAACAGAGAACCCCTGGTGGAGATTGCTCTGAATGGGGAGCTCGATCGTACGACCGGACGGATTGGCCACAAGCCCCTTCATAGCGCCAAGTTGCGCAACTTGCCCCCAGTTTCCGCGCGCTCCGGAATTGATGACGTAGGTAATATCGTTCTCCTGCTCCATCTGGAATGTCTCGATCATCGCGTTCGTGAGTACATTCTTCGTTTCAGTCCAAATGCGAATCGCGTGACTATAGCGTTCATCAGCCGTAATGAATCCCTTCCAGAAATAGTTATTCATCAGCCGGACTTTCTCATTCGCTTCGGCGAGCACCGCCTCACGTTCCTTCGGCAACACAATATCCGCCACTGAAATAGAAATACCCGACAGCGTGGCGTACCGCAATCCGATATCTTTAATGCGATCCGCAAACTTCACCGTCTCTTCTTCCCCGATTTCCTCCAGACACCGCGCAATGAGATCGGAGAGCTTCTTCTTCGTCATCACATCATTCACACACCCCAACCCTTCCGGCACGATCTCCTGGAAGAGGAGACGTCCGACGGACGTTTCGATGATTTCCTGTTCCGCATTCAGATTCGGTACGCGAACACGAATTTTTGCCTGAATATCCACCACTCTATGATCATTGGCAAGGAACGCTTCCACCGGACTGCTGAACACCATTCCCTCCCCCGTCTTCCCATCATGGACCTGTGTGAGAAAGTAACACCCAAGCACCATATCCTGCACTGGATTCACAATCGGTTCTCCGGCAGATGGTTTGAGGATATTCTTACTGGATGCCATGAGATTCCGCGCCTCAGCCTGCGCACTCTGACCGAGCGGTATGTGCACGGCCATCTGATCTCCATCGAAATCGGCGTTAAATGCGGTACAGGAGAGCGGATGTAACTGAATAGCAAGCCCCTCAATGAGTATGGGTTTATACGCCTGGATACCCAATCGGTGAAGTGTGGGCGCGCGGTTGAGGAGAACATACTTATCCTTAATGACATCTTCGAGGATATCCCACACTTCTCTGGAACCATCCTGAATGTGCCGCTCTGCGGCTTTGACATTGTGCGCAAGCTCGCGACGGATGATCTCTCCAATGACAAATGGCTTAAACAGCCGCATCGCCATTTCTTTCGGGAGCCCGCACTGGTCGAGCTTCAGGTGCGGCCCCACCACAATGACCGATCGACCCGAATAGTCTACACGTTTCCCAAGAAGGTTCTGACGGAAACGTCCTTGCTTTCCCTTCAACATGTCAGAAAGGGACCTGAGCTTGCGACGATCGCCGGACGTAAAGAGCGTTTTTCCCGCCCTGGCAGAATTGTTGAGCAGCGTATCGACAGCTTCCTGCATCATCCGTTTCTCATTGCGACAGATGACCTCCGGAGCCCCGATGCTAATGAGTTTTTTGAGACGGGAATTGCGATTGATCACACGGCGATAAAGATCATTGAGATCCGATGCCGCGAAACGTCCGCCATCGAGCTGCACCATCGGACGGAGATCCGGCGGAAGAACAGGGAGTCGCGTGGGAATCATCCATTCCGGTTTGGTTCCCGCTTGGAGGAGCGCCGTCGCGAACTTCATCCGCTTCATGACTTTCTTCAGTTTCTGCCCGCCGCTCTTCTCACGCTCCTCTTTGAGTTTCTGCACGAGACTCTTCAGATCTACATTCATAATCACTTCCCGGAGAGATTCCGCGCCGGTTCCGGCACGGAACACATGACCGAACTTCATGTTCATTTCCCGGAATTTGAGCTCCGAGAGAACAGAGTTCACTGCAAGACCGCGCAAATCTTCCAGAGCATCCTTATGGTTCTGTTTCAAAGAATCCAGTCGATCCGCAACTTCTTTCTCCAACGCATCGAGCTGCGCGCGCGTCGCCTTGCTCTCTGTGAGGGCTTTCTTCGCATCCTCATACTCTCGTACGACTTGCTTCTTCCGCCCATCGAGGCTGGCACTCAACTCCTTCTCTGCTTCGTCCTTGGCGTCCTCATTCACACTTATCACCACGTAGGCAGCAAAGTAGACAATTTGCTCCAGCGTCTTTATTGGAAGATCGAGAAGGAGGCCCAAGCGCGATGGTGTACTGCGCAAAAACCAGATGTGCGTCACCGGAACTGCCAAGTTGATATGCCCCATCCTCTCGCGTCGGACTATCGAGCGCGTCACCTCCACACCACACTTCTCGCACACGACGCCTTTGTAACGAATCCCCTTGTACTTGCCACAGAAGCATTGAAAATTCTTCGTTGGGCCGAATATGCGCTCACAGAAGAGACCATCCGGCTCCGCACGCTGCGTCCGGTAGTTCACCGTTTCCGCTTTGGTGACCTCCCCCCGCGACCATCCTAGGATGTCTTCGGGGCTCGCGACAGAGAGAGCAACGGCATCGAAGGAATCGGTCGCAGAGGCTTGGGTGGGCATGGGACGAGGGACGTAGGAAGTAAGAATTAGGAATTAAGAATTTAGGAACGAGGACTGAGGAATATGCACAAAATCGCGGCCCTTCCTGCCCCCATCGTCTGCATGAGGAGGAAAAGCTACGGTGAAGTGGAGGAAGTGTAGCGTGGAATAGTGCGAACGCAAGTGGCATTTCTCTACGTCATCTCCAGCGAAATCTGTTGGGAAATTACCCGTTGAACAGCGGAGGTGCATTACACGTCCACGGACAGCTGACATCCATCGAACACGTTAAAATGCCATTGCTCCGAGAAATCTCGGCACACTGAGAGGGGATGAGCATCAAGCCTGGGAGATACTGAAAAACTCCGCCACTGACAGCGCCATTTCTCCGCATATGCACAAGGGAAAATGAGGATGGAAAATGTTAGATCCTTTACAGCCGTCACTTGTTTTTAGAGAAAGTACCATTACGATGGCCAACGATGGATGGTTCCGCACCTGCAACGAAGGCTGATGTTCGGCAGGTTGAAAATGGGCTCAAAGCAGATGTCCAACGACTGGAAAGGAAGTTCGATGAGAAGTTCGAAAGACTGTATGAGACGGATGATCAAATTCTGAATATTCTCGGGAATATCGACAAGCGGCTAACACCAAAAATTGAGGACCATGAGCATCGGATCACGCGCTTGGAAGAGGCAATGGTGTGAATCGATCCTCTTAATTTTTCGACCCCCGCATTCCTTCCTCAATCATCGCCTTCCCCTCTTTGATCATCGTCGCCCCGCTCTCGACCATCTGGACCCGATGACGAATGCCATTCTCCACCGTGAGAACTCTCCCGACAAGGTGCTGTACGAATTGGGGCATTCTCGAGAAAGACTCCTCCTGTAAGCGTCCCTCCAACCAAAACCACCCACCTATGGCAATCGCAAGCATGATGATGAGGCGCAGAAAAAATTTCATAGAACTCACACATTCTTCTCCTTGCCGAACATACGCTCGAAGGAACCATCTGCTTTCGCCAGGGATTCCCGAATCATCTCGAGCTCGATATCCGAACGCGCGAGGAGAGATGACGCATTCAGCATACGGAGCTTCGCATCCTGCGGATTCTCCCCATCGCGCACCACACGGCACGACGCGTGGAGAACGATATACGCATCACAGGCTTCACACCGAAGCTGGAGAAGCACAAAATCGTCACCGGTGAGCTGTATGGAATGCCAATCCACCGGTACCTTACGACTGCACTGCGGGCACCGAAGCTGCTGCTGAATGCGCTGGATGATCGTGTGGATGGTGTGCGGATCGTAGTCCATCCCCAACAGTATACCATATACTTATTACCTCTGTCTTCCCCCCGCACCCTTCTCAACGGCATAGCTCTCCTCGGCTCTCTGCTCCTCATCCTGCTTCCTCTCCTCATCCTCGGAGGAAAGCAGGCTGAGAAAAATTCTCCGGCAACCATTGTTCTGGAACATGCTCTCCCTCTCACACTCTCATTGACTGTCAAAAAAGCGCAGGACTCGAGTCTCCTCGAAATTGGCGGCTCGAGTGACATAACCTACGTCAGCGTGCCTGAAGCATGGAAGCGGCGGGAAGTATGGGGCGTCCCTATTGCATCAGTCACCATGGATGGAGATGGCTTTGGTTTCACCCGCTGGCGTCTCCCTCCCAAAGGACACATGGCATTCTTTGCTCCGCTCTCACCTTCCTCACTCACCCTCCATAACCCTGCTGCTTCCCACCTCACCATCAAGCTCACCTTCCTCGACATCGATCAAAATCACACTGACACGCGCACGATCCTAATTGATAAAGAGAGTCAGAAAGTACTGTGGTAAGCCATTCGATCCTCATGCTTCTCCTTCCCATCCACACACGGCTCCTCAAGAAGGGCGACGACCTCGCTTCTCTCCTTTCTGAATCCACCCAAATCGTTGAAGGCGATATCCTCGTCATTTCCTCTAAAGCAATAGCAACCATGGAAGGGGCAGCCATCGATCTGCGCAAAATCACCATCTCGAAAGATGCAGACAAATGGAGCAAGGCCTGCGGACGGAGTGCCGCCTTCTGCCAGGCGATCCTCGACGAACTCGAGCGACTGCATGGGAAAGTTGTTGGCACATGCCCGGGCGCTCTTCTTACGGAACTTCGACCCACGGGGCTCAGCGAAGGAACCATCTTCGCCGCGAACGCGGGACTTGATCAATCGAATGTCGAGGATGGGTTTGCTGTTGGATGGCCGAGGGACCCCGTCGAAAGCGTAAAGAAACTACGGGAAGCGCTCTATTCCCTCTCCCCGCGCGGAGAGCCTGCCTGTCTGCAGGCAGGGACTATGGTGAGGGGATTTGGGGTGATCCTCTCCGACTCCTGCTGCATCCCACGGCGCAGAGGAGTGACTGCTCATGCGCTCGTCGTGAGTGGCATCGATCCACTCTTCAGTGAAATCGGCAACAATGATCTCTTCGGAAAACCACTGCGGATCACGATCGAAGCACGCGCCGACCAACTGGCCACCGCCGCGAACATCCTCATGGGGAATGCCGGGCAATTGATCCCCGCGGTCATCATCCGCGACCATGGGATTCCACTCACGCGCTTTGAAAGCTGGGTTCCGGGCATTGAGCCGGAGGAGGATCTGTTCCAAGGAATATTCAGTATTGACAACTCTTTTACTTTTCCCACAATGGCGCGGTTCCCCCATGCACCATGAATTATACAGACCTTCCCAATGAAGATGACACGGGCGGCGCCGATCTCCCCTCTCTGAATCGACCGGACATCGAACGCATGTGGTCGGTAACGGTCCACCTTGAGCCATGTCCCGATGGCATGGATATCGGGGAATATTGCACCTCCCTCCGAACGAAGATTGGGGGATTCCTCCACGACCTTGGGCACGTGGAATGGTATGGACTCACCCTCCAATTGCGCGTCGAGTGCACGACGACCTCCCTCCAACACCTCTTCAAGAAAAAGCTCTGGAAACGCCTCCACATCCACGACGTGCAGATTGAAGATCTCGAGGATGCCGAGGAAGTGGGAGGGGAGGGATGAATAGACGAGGATGCCGAGGCAACCGAGGCAACCAATGAAACCGACGATGACGAGAACATCAATCATAGAAAAGGTATTGTGTAGCGTGCATGAATTTTATTGTGCTGAGTTCGTCGGGAGGGACGACGTTCCAGGCAGTGATTGATCGGATCGCTGACGGGTTTCTTACGGCGCGGTGCCTGGGGCTCGTGACGGATCGTGCGGATCGCGGGTGCATAGAGAAAGCACGAAAAGCGAACCTGCCTGCGCGAATTGTCGAACGAAAGAATGGATGGACACGGGATGAATATGATCGACACTTAGATCATGCCATTCTTGATCTCTTCGATGAATGCAGGTTATCTCAGAAAAACCCGCTGTGTCACCCTGAGGTACGAGCAGGACTTATCGCCTGCATCGGTTGGATGTGGCTTTTGTCGCCGTGGTTCGTGCGGACGTGGCGCGGCCGCATTCTCAATGTGCATCCCGCGCTCCTCCCTCTCCATCCCGGCCGCCATCCGCACGAGGAAGTCCTTGCCACGTGCGAGAAGGAATCCGGCATGACGATCCACTGGGTGGATGAGGGCGTGGATACCGGTCCCATTATTGTACAAAAAAAGTGTTCAGTATTGCCGGGTGACACGCTCGAGACACTGAAAACGCGCGTGCAAGAACTCGAGAAGGAATGGTACCCGAAGGTGTTGCAGAAGCTGGATACCCAGCCTTCTGAGACGGTGTCACCCTGAGCGTAGTCGAAGGGTTCTGCGGCGTGTATGGTTCGACTACACTCACCATGACACGCAATGACGACCCTGACCTTCCAAACCACCTGCATCTACAATCGCCTCATCGCTCGCGACATCTACGAGTTCGCATTGGAAAAACCGCAGGGCTTCACCTATGAGCCGGGACAATTCGTCCTCTTCTCTGTGCCACTCCTCGAGAATCCCGCAGATATCCAGCCGCGCGCGTACTCCATCGCGTCTGCGCCGAGGGAACCGGACCTCCGCTTCATCCTGAAGCTGCGGGAAGGCGGACGTGCGAGCAGGTGGTGCACCGGCGTGCTCCGGGAGAGAATGCCCGTCGCCATGCAGGGGCCGTTCGGCTCGCTCCTCCTCGACCGCGCAACGACGAAGGATTACCTCTTCCTCTGCACGAGCACCGGCATCGCTCCATTCCGCTCCATGATTCTCTCCGCACTCGCCGCGGGCGATACGCGACGCATGGACATCCTCTTCGGTGCCTGGAACGAGGAAGGCGTCTTCTGGACGGAGGATTTCCAACGTCTCGCTGCCAGTCACCCCTCCTTCCGCCACCACATCGTCCTCGACAGCCCCTCCCCTGCATGGAACGGTCACCGCGGCCACGTGCAGGACATTGCGCCGCAGATCGTGCCGGACTGCGGACGGCGGAGCATCTACATCTGCGGCAACCCGGTCATGGTCGCCGCTGCCAAACAATGCTGCCTTTCGCAGTGGGAAATGCCGAAAGACGCTCTGCATGTGGAGGGGTACATTTGAGCGCCTGCAAAAACTCATCAAACAAGTAATTCGCATCTTCGGGACCGGGCGATGCTTCCGGATGGAATTGGACAGCGAAAAACCTTCCCGACTCGTGACGGATCCCCTCCACCGTCCCGTCATTCGCATTCCGAAACCACACGCGCCAGTCTGCGGGAAGAGCTTTCTCATCAATTGCATATCCATGATTCTGGGAGGTGATGATGCAGCGAGAGCCATACGTGTCACCACTGGCACCGCCATCTCGTCCCTCGATACGATTTTGCTGTGCAAAATCACTCTGGATGACACGAGATGGCGGTGTATCGATGGGACACTGCTCGATGCACGGCTGGTTCATTCCCCGGTGTCCGTACTTCATCTTAAAAGTATCGCCGCCGATTGCGAGTGCCATCAGTTGGTTCCCCAAGCAAACGCCAAAGGTAGGAATGTTCCGCTCAATGGCCTTCTGAATCTGTCGAATGGTTGCCTCACACTTTTTGGGATTTCCCGGTCCATTACTAATGAAGACGCCATCGAATTTTTCGTGGTAGGAATCAAGATCAAAATCCCACGGGACGCAGATGACACGGATGCCGCGGCGGAGGAAGTTCCGCAGAATGTTGCGTTTCATTCCGCAATCATAAGCGAGGATCGTCGGTGATGGGCTACCAGCAGGCTCATACGTCATTACCTCCTTGCAACTCACTTCGGCAACGAGATTGCGGAGGTTTGGATCCTCGATCGGCGTGTCTCCTTCGACGGGCTCAGGATGACACACTGCCGCATCGCTCACGATGCGGCCCAGCATCACCCCATGTTCTCGGAGCTTCTTCGTGAGTGCCCGCGTGTCGACGCCGGTGATTCCGGGAATGCCGTGCTTTCGCAGCCAGGCTGGGAACGATTCCACCGCAGCGTGGTGGCTGTACTCCTCGCTTACCTGCGCGACGACGACGCCGCGGACATGGATGTTTTCGCTCTCGAAATTCTTGGAAAATCCATACTCATTGAGCTCCTCCGATGGCACGCCGTAGTTCCCGATGAGGGGATATGTGAAGACGAGAATCTGCCCGCGGTAACTCGGATCCGTGAGACTCTCCGGATATCCAACCATACCTGTGTTGAAAACAACCTCGCCATCACTGTCCACAGGGGCACCGAACGATTCCCCCTCGCATACCGTGCCATCCTGAAGAATAAGGTTTGCCTTCACTGGCGGGTACTGTAAGTGGAATTGGCTGCTTTTACAATCCCCTCCTCACTCCTATCAACAAGCTGTGCGCCCCTGCGATCAAAAGAAATGGCAGGAGCACAGCCTCCCATTCCATCGTATCCCTTCCTTCTCCAGACGTTCCTTCCTCCCCCCACACCACCTGCCCGCTCTGGACGGAACGATCCATGCGCTCGAGGAGCGCCGCAAGCATAGGATCCGGTGTGGCAATGCTTCCACTCAAAACACTAGGAGGAAGAACATTGCGATACCGCATGCGGCGTGCGATGCGGACAACGCGGCGCGTCTTTAGAGGTGCCAAGATACTGCTTGTGGTGTCACCCCGAGCGTAGTCGAGGGGCGACACATGTCCTTGCCGACGTGATGGTTCGTCTACGCTCACCATGACACGACAAATATTCCGCTCGAATGGCGTTGGATGGTCAGTGACGCAGAATCGGTCCGTCGCGCGGAATGCCCCCGTGCTCCCAATGCGCTGGATGATGCGTGCGAATGTGTGCCCGCGCCGAAGTTTTCCGTACACAATACGATCGACGACTATTCCATCGGGAGCAATGAGCGCCACCGAGTCCCCTTCATTATTGAATGCGAGATGTGTTTGATCACTCCGAAGAACAATGAATGCTCCAGGCTGGATGATAAATCCTTCGGGGAATTTCCATGACCTACTCCCTCCCTTCTCCGCATCATCGAGTCCCCATCCAGAGAGATCCACTGGTTTATTCGCGCTATTCCAGATTTCCACCCACTCCCCCTCCGCCGGCAGCGGCACTGGGTACACTTCACTGAGGAAAACTGCAGCCTTCTCCCCCTCTTTCTTTCCTCCCTCCCCCACTGTACCTACCTGACGCACCTCATCTCCATCCCTCCTCCCACCACCCCACATCCCCACCTTCTTCTCGCGCGCCTCTTCCTCAAAACGACGATACTCCTCCTTCCGTACACACGTGCACCGTTTGTATACGGCCGCAAGTCCTACCTGGAGAAGTTCAGCCTGCACATCGCGCCCGCCGACGGAAAGGTACGCGAGGATGCGGCCGTAAACATCCTGACGCTCCTCATCGAAGTCCAATGCCACGATCCCCCCATCGAGGAGACCACGAAGAAATTCCATTGCTTCTCTCCCCCACTTACCTTCCTCACCCTTGCCACCCGTCTCCGGCGCATCGACGCCAATGAGGCGCACGGTCACCTCCCGATCAGCAATACGCACCATAACAGTGTCACCATCGATCACACGCACAACGCGTCCGTTGGTCCCTTGCGTTGGGAGCATGGCATCCATCACCACTCCATCACGCGCATTCGTATAGGGAACATCCTGCACGAGGATATGATTCCCCAAATCCCCAGGAGAGAAGAGACGGACATGATCCTGATCATTATTGAATCCAATTCCTGTGAATGACGCCGGGAATCTGCGGATTTCTTTGGAAGCAAGCGTAACCGCCTCAAGAGAGAACGGCGTACTCCCCCCTTCCGCATCATCGAGAGTCCAACCACAAAGGAAAGCGACACGATCAGAAATATTCCTCAGTTCCACCCATTCTCCGACCAAATCCTTCCCATCGGGATTTGGCAGGAAGCGCATGATCTCTACGCCTCCAAATGTCCGCGGCATACACGATCCCGCGGACTCCGACGAACCCGATGCGCGCCACGTTGTTCCTCCTCCTCCACCACCAGACACTGTCGTTAATACCTCAATAGGCAGCGTCTGCACGGTCTTCCCACCGCATGCATCCTCCGCTTCCACCCGGACATCGTACGTCCCTGGGACGGTGAATGTATGTGATGGTGGATTACAACTCGCGCTGGTAAATCCATCCCTGTAATCCCATATGCAACGGATGGCGCCATTTCCATCCCAGAGAAGCTGGAGGTTCACCGTCACCTTTCCCTCACTGCGCGGCTCTCCGGACTGGATAGCAATGCGGATATTGGAGACGTCGGGCACACAGGAGGTAGAAACAGAAGAAACCGCCGAAGACCCTGACGAAGTCCCTGAGCCTGTCGAAGACCATGAGCTTGTCGAACTGGAGGACGTAAACGTAGAGGAAAAAGAGAAGACCGATGAAGATGAGGAGTCTGATGACGGTAAACGTGGAAAGCCGGGTGTGCCGAAGATAGGGGCGCCAGAATCGAAGCCAAGGGTACGAAGAGCTGTCTGCCAATTCTCCTTCACGTTCCATGCTCCCAAGAGACTGATCCGCTCCATGCTCGCTTTCGGACCGCCTCCGGAAGGATTGTCTCCCGCAAATGGGACACCGATCCCATCGTCCATCTCATCAATGAGCGTACTGCCTGCATCGTAAAGACGGAGCAGGAGTTTTGTGTTCGGTAGAACCATCGCTGTCGTCGTGAGGACAGGATCCGCCGCGAGACGCGACTCTGCCACAGGATAGTTACTAACGACAAGATATTGTCCCGATGCAATCGCGCTGTCTCCTAAACGCGCGATGATCGACTCGCCCGTCCCACTCTGTATGCGGAGCGTCCAGCCACTCATAGAAAGTGGAAAAGAAGTCACACCATCATTGACACCCACTATTTCCACCCACTCATCGGCAGTACTGAGATCTGACCCCATCCACATCACCTCACTGATCACCACCCGCGCAAAGACAGGGGTTGCTACGAGGAGGAACCCAAGGAAGGCGTATCCCGAAATCCGAATCTGCACCATAGGAGCGTGAACCTACAGAATACGCAGTACATCGGCAAGAAAAAGTGTGGTATACTCTCCGCACACATGACTGCTTTTGTTTTCCCCGGGGCCTGTGATGTCCAGCAACCCTCTTCCTTTTCCTTCTATGACCCCCCTCTTCTTTCTCATCGGCCTTCTCTGCATCGCCAGCGGCAGCATTCTCGGCTATTCATTCGCACGCAAGAACAAAGCCATTCCCAAAGAGCTCCGCAGCGCCATTGCGGAGCATGAACAGCGCCTCGCGACATTGACCGCACAGGTTCAGGAAGCCCAGAGCCATATTCGCACTGCGGAAGCGGAAGCGCGCGCATCTGCAAAGGAAATTCTGAGCGAGGCGAAGCTCCAGGCAAACCAACTCACGGCGAAGCTGGAAAAGGAGCAGGGACGTCTGGAGGAGAAAGAAAAGGGCCTCGATGAGAAGGTAAAGGAACTCGAGCATGGTCGAGAGCAGCTCCGTCATACACAGGATCAAGTTTCTGCGCTCCGTGAAGAACTCACCCAAGCGAGCCAGGCCCATCGCTCTGCGCTCCTCGAGGTCGCCAAACTGACGCAAGAAGAGGCCAAATCCACCATTCAACATGCATTGGAAGAGGAGTTCTCGCCGCACTTTGCCGCGCAAATTGCCCTGAAGCGTCAGCACATGGAAGAGGAAACGGAAGACCATGCACGCGATCTTCTCGCGCAAGCCATGCAACGGTATGCGGCAGAAGTGGCATCGGAGTCGACATCCACGATCGTCGAGCTCCCGAGTGACGACGTGAAGGGGAAAATTATCGGAAAGGAAGGACGGAATATCAATGCCTTCGAGCAGGCCACCGGCGTCGATATCATCATCGATGACACCCCGGGCGTCATCATCATTTCCGGGTTCGATCTTGCGCGACGGTACGTCGCAAAACTCGCCCTCGAGAAGCTCCTCCACGACGGTCGCATCCAGCCAGCGCGCATTGAGGAGGTCGTCGGGAAGATGAAGGAACAGGTGGGAAAGATGATGTTGGAATTTGGCAAGCGCGCCTGCGAGGAACTCGGGATTCCCGGGTATCCCCAAGATCTCCTGAAGATCATCGGCCGCCTGCGATTCCGCACCAGTTACGGCCAGAACATCCTCAAGCACTCAGTGGAAATGGCCAACCTTGGCCGCATGCTTGCGGAGGAAATGGGAGCAGATCCACGCATTGTCGTTGAGGGATGCCTCCTCCACGATCTTGGAAAAGCACTCGACCACGAAGTCACGGGGACACACGTCGAAATCGGCGTCGAGATCTGCAAGCGGTTCAAGGTGCGCCCGGAGGTGATCCACTGCGTCGCCGCGCACCACGAAGACATTCCCATCGCTTCTCCCGAAGCGTTCATCGTCGCCGCCGCCGACGCGATCTCCGGCGCGCGGCCGGGCGCGCGGAGGGAATCCATCGAGGATTACTTCAAGAGGCTCCGGGAACTCGAGACGACGGCGAAATCGTTCCCCGGCGTCCAGCGTGCGTTCGCCGTCTCCGCAGGCCGGGAAATCCGCATCTACGTCGACACTGCGAAGGTGAATGATCTCGAGCAACAGCGCCTCGCGAAAGACATCGCTGAGAAAGTTGAGCAGGAGCTCACCTACCCCGGCGTGATCAAAGTGAATGTGATCCGGGAGCGGCGCGTGGAGGAAATGGCGAAGTAGAGCTCATAAGGATGTCATGGTGAGCCTGTCGAACCATGCTACGATGACCACCATCTCCATATGAGATGGCGACCTCTCCCCTCATCAGCACGCGCTCGGCTCATCGCCGTTGTCGGTGTGGTCGTTGCAGGACTTGCTGTTTCCGCACTCCTCGCTTCGCACGCTCGTTTTTCTGCGCAAACCACAACAGGAAATGCCGGGGGGATGCTCCCGCTATTCGACGTTGACTGGCGCTCGGAGGAGGGCTCCGCCGTCTTCTACTTCCTCCGCCGCGGCATCATCAACGGCTTCTCCGACGGCACATTCCGCGGTCACGAACCCGTCAGCCGCGCCGAAGCCGCCAAGATTCTCCTCCAAGCCGGTGGTTTCCCCGTCACGCACCTACAGAACAACGGTCGCTTCCTCGACGTCGCGGAATGCGAGTGGTACACGCCGTACATCGCTTCCGCCGTCGTGCGCGGCATCATTCAGGGCTATCCGCCCCGGCATCTCCTCTTCGCCCTTCGCAATACCGTGAACACCGCCGAGTTCCTCAAGATGCTCGCGCTCACGTTCAACCTCCGGGAAAACCTACCGCACAGCTTCTACGATATTCCCTCCGGCGCCTGGTATACGCGCTACGCCGGCATTGCTTGGCAGTACAACCTCTTCCATGACCGCGGAGCGTTCCTCCAAGCGGACCGTCCGCTCTCGCGCCGCGAAGCGGTGATCGCCCTCTTCCGCCTCTTCACCGCGACGAGGCCAAGGGGAAGACCGGGATCGGAATGGTTCGACCCGTCCATTCCCGCCATTTCCGTCCTCCCCGTCACAGAGCTCGCAACCAAGGTTGGCTCTCTCTCGATCACCCCCGACTCGGTCCTCACCCCTCCGCACCAGCTCATCATCGGGAGGGCAGGCGACCAAATCCTGCGCTTCCGCGCGGAAGCGGACGGGGCGGAGGACGTTTCAATCTCGCACCTGCGGCTCACCGCTTCCGGGACATCCACGGCATCTCTATCAAGTCTGTCCCTCTTCCGCGAGAATGAAACCCGGCCATTCGCCCAGGCAACGCGCAAAGCATGCGCCGACGCTCCACCCACCGATCCCGTCATAGGAGAGGCATTTTGCGCGAACCTGTCCCCTCCCCTCATTGTGCGGAAACCCGTCGCAATTCCCGGCTGCCCACGGGGACTCACGATTGTCGCCCGGCCACTCATACGCCCCCTCGCAAGCGGCGCCGTCCCCGGTTCCGTGTTCCGCGTCTTCCTGTCGGATGACCCGCGAACGCCAGCCGTGGCCGCACATGGTCTCGCTTCCCGTCAGACAATCCCCCCACGCTCCACCCGCGTCACCGGCAACGACAATCTCGTCATGACCGGGAAATTTTCCTCCGTGGCCGTCAATTCCCTGGGCGCTGCACCCATTCCCGGAACGACGTTGCTCGCGTCTCTGCGTTTCGTCGCCCACTCGCAGAATCTCGAACCCATCACCCTTCAAGGCATCATCTTCACGGTGGATGCGGTCAACGTATCGCTTCGATCGAACGGGTTTTCCCTCTTCGACCCCGCAGATCCCGTCACGAGAGTACCTTGCGCCGTCGCACAGTCTCCGGCGACGTCCGGCGGCAGCGGCGCCGTTGCCGGCGCAGAAATGACCGGGATATTCCCCGTCATTTGCGACGCCCTCGGTGCTCCTCCTGTCAATGGCACGTTTGCGCCGGCAGAGCAGCGGGCATTCGTGCTTGAGGGAAACATCGCGCAAGTCTCCCTCGCTCTCTCCTCCCCCCCCTCTCTCCAGGTTTCGCTGGATTCCTTTTCCCAACCGGCGAACGCTTTCGGGCCGTCCGCCAGCCACGTCCGCTGGACTTTCGGCAGCACTCCTGTTTTCTGGATCGAACACCCTGTGACTCTCCTCCGCTCCACCTTACCCTAGAACATACCGTCCGCGCCCCGTGTGTTGAATGAGCTCTTCCTTAGCTTTCGCGCCCGATGCCCGCGAGGGTAAGTCCCCGCGGGTGATCGCGGAGGAGGTCGATGACTTTCCCACGGAAGATGCGATTGGGAAGAAAGCGCGGGAAGAGAAGCTGCACCCGCGACACCTGCGTCTGCTGGAGCATGACTTCCGAAACCAAAATCATGTACGCCCGCTGGGTATCGTCCGCGATCTGAAGATCACGCCAGGGAAGCGTGCGCTTATTTTTGGCATACCACTGCCAGATTTTCTCGACGAAGCGCCGGACTAGTTCCTCGCGCTGCATTCACCCGCAGTGTGCCCTTTCCCCTTCTACAATCCAAGTTCCGCGTGCGTGCCCATACGCAGTGCCCAGACCGTTCCCTCATGAAACTTCACCAGAACAATCCAGTTTTGGCGGAGATGAATATCCCACACCCCTTCTAAGTCCCCACTCAGAAGGTGCGCTTCGTACTGTACAGCAGGTGGCCACATTCCTTTTTCGATCCTACAAAACAACTCCTCGAGTGGTTCGAGACCTCTCCCTGACCTTTTCCACCTCTTCACGTCTTTGAGAAACCGGTGGGTGATTTCAAGTGGCGGCATGGAGAGCTTTTATGGCCTCTTCCGCGGTGTCAAATGGACCAATGCCCCCGGAGGCAAGGGCCTCCTCTATGATTCTCTTCGTTTTGGCGGACATGGGACGTACTTTCGGCAGTGCGAAGGGAATGGTCCCCTGTAGCGTTATCTGTGTGAAGAAGAGACGTATGGCAGAGGACGTATCGAGCCCGAGAGCATCGATGACCTTCTCCGCTTCGCGCTTGAGCTTTGCAGGGAGACGAATGTGGAGATTGGCAGTCCCTTTCTTCATGATGTTCACAGTGTAACCGTTTGTGTGGCAGAGAGCAAGACCCTCTCCCACTGCCCCTCCCCCTTTGCAAAGGGAAAGTGAAGTGCCGATCCCATTGACTCCCCCCGCGAATCCTCTAGACTGTCTGGGATTTCTCGTCTATCGTGAGATACGATTTCCGCGTTCCCTTCCCTCCCTTTCTATGGCAGAGAGCAAGAAATTCGTCCGTAATAAGCCACATGTGAATGTGGGTACCATCGGTCACGTCGATCACGGAAAGACGACTCTGACAGCCGCCCTCTCCCTGAATTTCTCTCCGGAAGGCGAGAAGAAAGATTACGCGGCCATCGACTGCGCCCCTGAGGAAAAAGAGCGCGGCATCACCATCAATACGTCCCATGTGGAGTATGAATCCGACAAGCGCCACTACGCGCACGTCGATTGTCCGGGACACGCCGACTATGTGAAGAACATGATTACGGGGGCGGCCCAGATGGACGGCGCCATTCTTGTTGTCTCTGCAGCCGACGGACCTATGCCCCAAACTCGGGAACACATCCTCCTCGCTCGCCAGGTGAACGTCCCCCACGTTGTCGTGTGGTTGAACAAAGTTGATATGGTGAAAGACCCAGAACTCCTCGACCTTGTGGAGGAGGAAATCCGCGAGCTCCTCACGAAATATCAATTCCCAGGCGACAAGACTCCCATCATCCGCGGCTCTGCCCTCAAGGCATTGGAAGGCGACGCGGAGCAGCTTGGGAAACTCAAGGAACTCCTGAATGCTCTCGACACATTCATCCCCGAACCTAAGCGTGAACTCGATAAGCCCTTTCTCATGTCCGTTGAAGACGTCTTCTCCATAAAAGGCCGTGGAACGGTGGCAACTGGCCGCGTTGAGCAGGGAAAGGTGAAGGTGAACGAAGACGTGGAAATTGTCGGTATTCGCGATACGCGGAAGACCGTCGTCACTGGAGTGGAAATGTTCCACAAGTCCCTCGACGAAGGTCTTGCAGGGGATAATCTCGGTCTGCTTCTCCGTGGCATTGAGCGCGAGGATATTGAGCGTGGACAGGTCATTGCGAAGCCCGGCTCCATCACCCCACACACAGAGTGCGAAGCAGAGGTTTACATCCTCACAAAAGAAGAAGGTGGGCGCCACACGCCATTCTTCAAAGGATACAAGCCCCAATTCTACATCCGTACGACAGACGTCACTGGCGAAGTGACTCTCCCTGAGAATGTGGAGATGGTGATGCCCGGCGATAACCTGAAATTCATCATCAAGCTCTGCTCTCCCATCGCCATTGACCAGGGAACGCGCTTCGCCATTCGCGAAGGTGGTCGCACCGTTGGCGCCGGCGTCATCACGAAAATTGTTCAATAACAATCTCCCGTAGCGACGATTCTGGTTCGACTCAGCTCACCACAGACGGAATTGTCGCTCTGTGTCCACCCAGTTCTTTCCCCCCTTGGCCTAATGATTCCCGTCAAGAAATCATCAGCCCAAAAAAAGGCTGTACGCGCAAAAAAGCCCGCAGTGGAGAAGGAAGAGAAAAAAGCTTCCCCTATTTTCCAAGGCATCCGCATCCACCTCTCCGCCTTCGATCACCATGTTCTTGATGATGCTGCTGCAAAAATCCTCGATACCGCGGTACGTTCCGGCGCCGTTGTGCATGGCCCTCTGCCTCTTCCAACCCGCATCCGCAAGTTCACGGTCAATAAATCCACCTTCGTCCATAAGAATGCGCGAGACCAGTATGAAATGCGCACCCACCGTCGCCTGATCGATCTCACCGAGACCACGTTCAAGACGATCGAAAGTTTGCAGAGTTTGAGTTTGCCGAGTGGAGTAGATATTGAAATTCAGATGAAGTAATTATTTCCACCCTTTCGCCTTCAATCCCTCACGCGCAGCGTCCTGTTCCGCCCGCTGCTTACTGTTCCCTTTTCCCTCCGCCACTTTCTCATCAACAAGAAACACTGCACACGTGAACTGTCGATCATGATCCGGCCCCATCGCCGCCACCGCCTCGTAGTGCGGCGTAATGCCGAGTTTCTCCTGAGCTATTTCCTGGAAGACGCTCTTCTCATCCCGATGCTTTCCCTGTGCGAGGAGACCCTGCAGACGTGGGAAAATGAACTTCTCGCAGAATGCCTGCGCTTCCGGGAAACCACGATCGAGGTACACGGCGCCGATGAGCGCTTCCAAAGCATTCGCAAGATTGGAATCCCTATCGCGGCCTCCAGCAACTGCCTCCCCGCGACTGAGACGGAGATAGTCCCCTAAATTGATTTCCCTGGCAACCGCTGCAAGGTGCTCTCGCTGGACGAGCGCAGATCGCCAACTCGTCAGTTCCCCCTCGGACTTGCCAGAAAGACGGTACAAATGGTCCGTCGACGCCAGTTCCAACACCGCATCGCCAAGGAATTCCATACGTTCATTATGTCCATTGGTCCGGCTTTCCCGAACCGCACTGCGGTGCGTGAGCGCCTGGAGGAGAATATCTTTCGTCCGAAAGTGCGCGCCGATCGCGTGCTCGAGAACGGTGTGGGACGCAGGTTCAGACATGGGTGGATTATATCGCATCGCGATGAGCAATGGCATTCAGAACACCATTCACGAACTTCCCGCTCTCCTCCGTGCAATATTCCTTTGTAACTTCAATTGCCTCGTTGATGACGACTGCGGGTGGAACATCTTTGGTATGCGCCAACTCGTACGACCCCAGGAGAAGAACCACTCGCGCTATCGGATCCATGCGCTCCCATGTCCATCCAGGAGCATGTTGCTGAACAAGATCGTGTAATTCTTCTTCGTGTTGGAGAATTCCCTGCAGAAGACCGGATGCAAACTCAGCATCGACGCCACCAAGTTCCTTCGCATTCCGAAGGAGCACCACTTCCGGATGTACCTCCGGCCGCCGTTCCCGCTCGAAGAGCACCTGCATAACAGCAACGCGCGAGAGATGACGACGGCGGGCCACAGCAATAGTGTAATGGATTCCCTCTCCCCGCGGGAGAGGACAGGGTGAGGGGTCACGCTTTAATCCTCGTCAGACCTTTCAGCGCTTTCTTCCCCTTGTTCTTCGACTCTGCCAGTTTTCCAAAGGGGGAGCGTGAGCGGTTCTTGAGACGTTGCATCTCTTTCCAGATATAGATCGAGTGTTGCGTGCGCGTGGCGCGCTTACTTCGCCGTTTCTTTGGGGTAGGACGCTTGCCCATAGTTTAGTAGTGGTAGAATGTTATAGACTGTGTCGTGGTTCGACAAGCTCACCATGACACACCCACTATTGCTACCTCCTCTCCCCCGAGAGAGCGATCATAAAACGGAGAATATAGAGGAACAAGTTGAAGATATCGAGATATAAACTGAGCGCAAGGATAATCGGATTCGCTCTCACCCGACTTTGGGCTGCCACGCGCTGCAGATCCACCGCTAGGAAAATGGCAAAAATGAGAATTCCCCCACCAGAGATGAACAGTTCAAACACGCCGGTCCGGAGCAACGGGAAGAAGATCTGGAGCACTCCCATGATGAGTAATCCGATGACGCCAAGGAAAAGGATTCCCGAAAAATGCAGCAGGTTCCCTGCAATTCTTCGCCCAAATACTGCGGCGGCAGCGGACATGAAACCGGTCGCAACGAGCGCATTCAGGAGAATCGCCCCGCCGTTCACATATCCCGCGAGCACGCTCAGGAGGTACGGCGTCACGGTGATCCCGGAAAGGAGCGGAAAGAACGCGAAGAGGAGGTAGTTGAGCGGCGTTTTACTAATCCACCATCTCGCCGTGAAGACGATGGCAAGCTCGGCGATAAGAAGCGGGACGTGCATTCCGGAGCGAATGAGCGCCGGCGCCACTGCAATACCGAGGAAAACCCCAAAGACAGTGAGTCCAATCGCGAGCGCAAACAGGGCGTATGTTTGCGCCTCGGTGGAGGCTGTCAACGTGACCGGTTGACTGCGGATATCTGCAGGAGCCTGAAAGAGTGGCATAACAATTTAAGTGTAGCCTACTCTTCGCAACATTCAACCTGGAAAATCACTCCCGCCTGCTATACTTCCTTGGATGCGCTACTTTCTCCTCCCAGGACTCCTTGGCATCATTTTCGATTTCCTCCTCCCCGTCCAAACGGCTTATGGAGCACAGACATGGTGCCTCATTTCAAACATTCCCTGCAACGAGAACCTCTACGCACTCATTCAAGAAAAATTCATCGATAATTTTCTCCGCTACGGCGTGATTGCCGTCGTCTTCGGTATGTTCGCCTACTATGCGTTAGCCATCCTCTTCTCGAGCGACGATGAGAATGCGACAACGCAAATGAAGACGTCATTCGGCCATGCGATCGTCGGATGCGCGATTGTGAGCATCGCCATCCTTATTTCTGACGTCATCTCCACTGAACCCATCAATCCCCTCAGCGATCCAGGAAATGTGGTAAAAGATCAACTCCAGAATATTATCGATTACTTCAAGATCATCGTCGGCGCCCTTGTCTCCTTCCATGTGACCTACCAGGGGATCCGCCTCATTGCGCTCCAGGGAAAGGAGGAAGAACTTTCCAAGCAGAAAACCCGATTCTTCCACGGACTCATTGGAATCGCCGTCGTGCTCCTTGCAACGAAACTCGTCGAGGCTGCAAGTCCTGGAAACAATGCGGGAATTCTCTCAACAGAAATCAAGGGCATTGCGGACTTCCTCATTACTCTCTTCGGGTTGCTCGCCGTCGTCGCCTTCATCGCGAGCGCCGCGATGCTCCTCCTTTCGGTTGATGAATCGTGGAAAGAAAAAGGGAAGAAAGGCATGTTCGGGAGCGTCATCGTCCTCATCATTGTCTTCGCTTCGTTTGCCATCATCAAGTATGTCTTCGGTTTCGCATGAGCGTCCTTCTCACCCTCATCGCAGCAGAGGTCAGCGTTGATCTCAGCGGCACGGCAGATACCGTGGTCGGTGGATTTAATCTCTCTGTAGCGGGCGCGGGGTGCAGCGGCGGCGACTGCTTTCTGCAAATAGTCAAACAGGTCTTTGATTGGATCAAGCCACTCTTCACCATCCTCGCCACATTCCTCATCGTCCGCTACGGCGTAGCCCTCATCAACAGCCAGGAGGAGGAAAAGTCGCAGAAAGCGAAGAAGATGATCGGCGCATCCGTCGCCGCCATCATGCTCCTCCATCTCGCAGGGCCTCTCACCGACGCCTTCTACGGAGGCTACTCTGCCGGCGACGCAGGAAAAGCCATCACCACTCCGGAGGAATCCGCCAGGCTCCTCACAACAGAAATGAGCGGAATTGTCTCCTGGCTCGAGACATTGGTCGGGACACTTGCTGTCACCATTATCATTGTGAGCGGCATCCTCGCAATGACGAGCTACGGGAAGGAGGAGGGTGGAACCCAGTTCAAACGCACTGTCGGCGCGGTGATCTTCGGTGTCTTCCTCATTACAGTAAAGCAAGTCATTTTAGCTACATTCGGACTTACGGCGGACGCCGATCCTCTTGGTTCACCAACCATCGACCCTGCCATCCAAAAAATCGTGCAGGTCGTGAGCACATTCCTCGAGATCACCGGGCTGCTCGCTGCCGCAGTCATCGTCTACGCGGGCCTCCTCATGGTCATGAACTTCGGGAATGAGGAACAGTGCAGCAAGGCAAAAGGCATTCTCGGGCGCGCTTGTATAGGGCTCCTCGCGATCGGCACAAGTCTTGCGGTCATTCAGTTGGTGATGACGATTGGGTAGGGGCGTGTCGTGCTTCGACTACGCTCTGGATGACACATTTTTTATTCTACTTGCAAGAAATAGAGGAATGGTATACAGTTTTTTCCTCTTCTATGAGCCATGTCTTCGATCCTCATATCTTCCGCGCATACGATATCCGCGGGAGATCCGGAATACAGATCACCCCATCGCTCTGCCATGCGGTTGGAGCCGCATTCGGGGCAATCCTCCGTGAACGGACAGGGATACTGTCTCCCAAAGTTTCCGTCGGACGCGACGCGAGGATTTCCGGCCACGACCTCGAGCGCGCCCTCATCGAGGGGCTCCTCCACAGTGGGTGCGCCATCTCTGCCATCGGACAGACCCCAAGCCCCGTGAATTACTTCACCGTCTGCACGCAGCGCCTGGACGGAGGTATTCATGTTACTGCGAGCCATAACCCCGCAGAAGATAACGGCATCAAGCTCTGCACGCACGATGCTGAGGCCTTCGCTGGAGAGGACATTCAGATACTTCGCCAACAATGCGAGGATGCCCAAGTATGCCATGGTTCGTCTACGCTCACCATGACACACGCAGCAGGAACACTTATAAAACTCGCCATCGAACCGGAATATGAACATTTCCTCCTCGAACGATTCCCCAACGTCGGCAATGGGCTCCACATCGTCATTGATGCAGGGAACGGCGTTGCGGGACCCCTGTACACGCAAGTACTTCGCGCTGTCGGATGCACTGTAACGGAACTCTACACAGAACCTGATGGCCGCTTCCCGAATCACCCCGCAGACCCCAGCAAGCACGAAACATTGCGCGAGCTTCAGAACACCGTGCTCCATGAGCATGCGCACGTCGGCTTCGCTTTCGATGGTGACGGAGACCGCCTCGGTATCGTCGATGAGCGCGGACACATTGCATCGGCGGATGCCATCCTCCTCCTCCTTGCCTCTGACCACCTCTCCCGGCATCCAGGCGGAGGTATCGTCTTCACTGTGAGTAACAGCAGCATGCTCCAGAGCGAAATTGCCGTGCGCGGCGGATGCCCAATCATGTGTCCCGTTGGACACTCCTCTGTAGAGCGCGCTCTGCGAGACAAGATGGCCCTCCTCGGCGGTGAGCAATCCGGGCACTTCTTCTGCGCGGAAGAGTACTTTCCCTTCGACGACGCCCTCGTCGCAGCTCTCCGAGTCCTCAGCATTCTCCAGAGCACTGGAAAACCTCTCTCCCGCCTCTTCGATGCTTTCCCAAAGGTCTACCAATCCCCCGAGCGTCGCCCGCACTGCCCGGACGAGCGAAAAATGGCAATCATCGCATGTGTGAAAGAGCACTTTCTCAAGGAATTCCCGATAGAAACCATGGATGGCGTCCGCATCGACTTCGGAGCCGGCGCATGGGCCGGCATCCGTCAGAGCAACACTTCCCCCTGCATCAGTGTCTGCATGGAAGCACGAACGCAGGAGAAACTCAAAAAAGTGGAGGCACTCGTCCTCGACCACCTGCGGGAGTATCCGGAATTACATCTGTGATATAACGAGTTCTGAGCCATCCGGATCGAGCGCGAACCGACACAGTTCGGATTGGGTGGTATACTCCCCCCATGTTCTTCCGGAAACCTGCACGGAAGCCCCACCGGTTTGTCCGGCGTCTTCTCGTCGGTCTCATCATCGGCGGCGCGATTGCCTCGATCGCGGGGCGCAAGCGCCGCGAACACACAGAGAAGGAGAAAGAAGAGAAAGACGAATAGGGGTGCTTGTCATGGTGACAACTCTCTTCTACCCCTCCATCTCCCCAACAAGGTTCCGTTCCAGGAGCTCCCGGATTCTTCGCGGGTTTTTGGCCTGCGTGAGTGTCCACATGAGCTTCACGACCGCACATTCGTATGTCATGTCCTTCCCGGAAATAACGCCCAGTTGTTCGAGTGTGAGCTGCTTCCGGTACAGGTGAAGATCAATGTACCCTCTGAGGAGTTGTGACGTAATGAGGAGAGGAATCTCCTGCTCCGTGACCTTCCGCACCCATGGAAAAAGCTCGTCTGGGAGCATTCCCAAGCCATACGCGCGCAGAACAATGCCATGTGGCTTCACTCCCAGGAGCGCATCGAAGAATTGTATGGGCATCCCAGGATGAAGAGTGATGGAGACAACATTGGGGTCGAATGACGGCGAGCAAAGGAGGCTTCGCTTCCGCCGCACGGTCCGCCATAGGTGAAGGTGCACTGAGGTATCGAACTCCGCAAGAGGCGGAAAGAGCGGGCTGTCGAACGTCTGGACAATCGACTGCTGCGCCTTCTTCGCGCGACATCCCCGGAGCACTTTCGGTCCAAGAACAATGCACACCTCCGCAATATCGAGAAGTGCTGCGCGGATCGCAAAGACAAGGTTCATGCGGCCGTCGCTCCCCACATCATTTATGGGAAGGAGCGATCCTGTGAGTACGACCGGTTTGCTGAGATCCTGAAGCGCAAAGCTCAGCGCCGCCGCCGTATAGCTCATCGTGTTCGTCCCGTGGATGACGACGAACCCCTCAAAATTGTCATACTGCCCCTCCACTGTCTGCGCGATCTGCACCCAGTGCTCGGGCGTCACCTCCGAGGAGCCGACATCCGCGATGGAGAAGAACTCCAGGGAAACCTCTCGCTGGAGATCGGGGAGATAGCGGTAGAAGTCTCCGACGGATTCCAGCGTTTCGATCCGCCCTGTCTTCTGGTTGCGCACCATTCCAATGGACCCGCCGACGTAGATGATGGCAACACACGGCCGCGGCATGGGGGAAGTATACAGAAAATCCAGCCCCAGTTCTCCGAACTGGGGCTGGGAAAGAACAGAGACTCGACACACGTGTGCCGAGACGGCCGGCCAACGCAGCTATCTCCCTACCTGTTGGCCATTGGTATGGCCAGCAAGTGTGTTTGTGTGTGCTGTGAAGAGACGATGTGTTTGTGTGTCGGATCCCTCTTCGTAGAGGGAACATGGCGCGGATGTTGGCGCTCCGCGTCAGGCAGGGAGGGAACAATAGCGCTCGCACAGTCTGTTGCTCCGTGCGCCATTTTTCTCTCCCTGCGGGAAGTGCGGCGGTGTGTAAAGAGCAAATCTCATCATTATACCAGCTACCGCCTCTCCCATCAACTCTGTATTCTCTTCTCATGGACGGCCTCCTCGTCCTCATCATCGGCCCGAGCGGGGTCGGCAAGACCGTGCTGACCCGCATGCTCCTTGAGCGGCACCCGCAGTGGACGCTCGCCCGGTCCGCAACGACCAGGCCGCGGCGGCCGGGGGAGAGCGATGTGTTCTACCGCTTCGTCACCAGAGAGGAATTCACCGCGCTCGCGGAAGAGGGGGCGTTCCTTGAATGGGCCACCGTGCACAACGGCGCGCGGTACGGGACGCTCCGCGACGAGATCATTCCCGCGCTCGACGATGGAAAGACCGTCCTCCGCGAAGTGGACGTCCAGGGCCTCGCGAGCATCCGTCATCATCCCCTCTTCCGCCGCCCCGGCGGGCGCCACCGCCACCGCGCCATCTTCATCGCGCCCGAGAGCCCGGAGCAGCTGGTCGCCCATATCCATAAGCGCGCGCCGATGACCGAAGAAGAACTGCAGCGGCGCCTCGCGAGCGTCACCAAAGAAATGACGTTCGCCGCACAGTGCGATGCAACAGTCGTGAGCCGTGAGGGGGAACTTGCCGCTGCGGCGGATATCCTGGAGAAGGAGATTCGAGGAACGACGCTCTAGCCAGCACGAGGCTGTCAGTGGCGGAGTTTTTCAGTATCTCCTAAACTGTGATTTATGGGGCTGTAGCTCAGCTGGCTAGAGCGCTTCCATGGCATGGAAGAGGTCAGGGGTTCAATTCCCCTCAGCTCCACCACTCGACTCGACTCCTGATCTTCTGATATAATCGCATATAATCGGATATATCATCTATGCTTCTATGACTGATATAACCCACAAGTTCGACAGTCGCATCGACACGCCAGAGCCACACATTGTTGCTCTCTTGGGAGAGATCGACGGTATCCGCGGTGAATTTAAGTCGGGTCTGCGAATGATGCCGCAAGCGATCACGAATCTCAAAAAATCGACGCTCATCACCTCCGCTGGTGCCTCCACGCGTATTGAGGGTGCGAAACTCACCGACGAGGAAGTCGAGAAGGTCCTGCGCGGGCTTGCGGTATCAAAGTTTGCTGACCGGGACTCGCAGGAAGTGCAGGGGTATCTTGAAACGCTCCAGAACGTATTCGATAGCTTTGAGAGTCTTCCGCTAAGAGAGAGCGTCATCACATCGCTCCACAATCAGCTTCTAAAATACTCCACGAAAGATGATACGCATCGTGGCGTGTACAAAACGAAGGAGAACACTGTCGGCATCCTTGGAACTGACGGGAAAGTAGTGAAGATTTTGTTCGAGACAACTCCCGCCTACCTCGCCGCAAAGGAAATGCAGGAACTGGTGGAATGGACAAAAGACGCTCTGGAGAAGAGCCGCTTCCATCAGCTGCTCGTCATTGCGAATTTCATTGTCGAGTTTCTCAAAATCCATCCCTTTGAAGATGGCAATGGGCGTTTATCGCGTGTCCTGACGAACCTTTTACTGCTGCGATCTGGCTACGCTTTCGCGCAATACGTTTCCCATGAACAAATCATCGAGCATCGCAAGGACGAATACTATATTGCCTTGCGCAAGTCACAGGAGACGTTCCAGACCAACTGCGGCACCATTGATCCGTGGCTTAATTTCTTTTTTTCCACTCTCAAGGAACAGGCATTGAAAGCCCTTTCGTACCTTGAAGAAGAAAAAGTCGAGGACATCCTTTCTCCCAAACAGTATGAGGTATGGAAGTATATCACTCGCGTTGGCAAGGCTCCGCGCGGCGAGATCGCCAAAGCCACCGGCATTGTGGATGTGACGGTGAGACAGGCATTAAATCGCCTGATCGCACTAGGGAAGATCAGGCGCATTGGACAGGGGCGCGGGACGAGGTATTTGTCCCACAAGCATTCTGGTGCGCCCGGCAGGATTTGAACCTGCGACTTCCAGGTCCGCAACCTGGCGTTCTATCCGGGCTGAACTACGAGCGCGCACTCCCGGATAGAACGCTATCGTTCCCTATTCCGGAGCGCAAGCGC
>Ga0156011_134_pt1 | contig 44809 bp, 40 predicted proteins | sample RifCSPlowO2_02_FD_107665 | JGI IMG/M metagenome (GOLD analysis project Ga0156011, IMG submission 107665) | Candidatus Peribacteria bacterium RIFCSPLOWO2_02_FULL_55_36
GGTTCCTCACGCGGAGGTGCAGGGTTAGGGTTCTCCGATCTCTCTTTCCATACTTCCTCCTCAGCATCGTCTTCGGCGTCATCGCACTCGGAGGGAAACACGGGAATACGGAGCTCTTCTCTGAGAAAATCCTCATTGGCGCCAAGGCCGCCGTCTTCTCCCTGGGCAAGCTCATGTGGCCGACCGACTTCTCTGTCCTCTATCCCTACACCCGACCCATTACTTGGTCGAATCCTGATCTCCTTCTCCCACTCATCCTTGTTTTCATCCTCTCTGCCCTCGCGTTCCTCTTCCGTAAAAAATTCCCAATAGTCGCATACGGATGGGCATTTTTTCTCCTCATGCTCCTCCCTTCGTTCACTAATTTCGCAAAGGGCCACGATCAGCTTCGTGATGTGTACTTCGCCTCCGATCGCTACGCATACCTCCCATCCATCGGGATCTTTCTCTTGATTGGTTCTTTATTATGTCGCAAAGGAATTTTCGCCATTCTTTTCCTTCTCTCCTTCCTCTCCTATCGCCAATCCCACGTTTGGCACAACACCGAAACACTCTTCCGGAACGTCACTCGGCACTATCCAGATTCCCATATTGCCTGGAATAATCTCGGGAGCATAGCCTTCGAACATGGCGACGTAAAAACAGCGCTCGAAGACTATGACCGATCCCTCGCGATTCGCCCAAACGCCGCAGCGTTTTTCAACCTCGGACAAATCGCCCTCCAGAAAGGTCTCATCCAAAAAGCAATGGAACTCTACCGTCGCGCAATCCTTTCGCGCCCGAACGATCGGGATGCTCATCTCAATCTTGGGGTCCTCCTTCTCCAAGAACGCGAGTTCATAGAGGCGACTGAGGCCTTCCAAAAGGCCATTACGATTGACGATACCTTCGCTCTCGCCTACTTCAACCTCGGTCTTGCACGAGAAGCTCTCGGAAACAAAGACGGAGCCCGCCAGGCGTACACTCGTGCACTTGAACTTGATCCATACGACCAAGAGGCACGGGAAAAACTCTCGCGCTTGCAGGGAAAGAAGTAGCATCCTGGCATATAGCGAAGTGTATAATTACAGCACCACAATCACTTCACTTCAGCATCCTCTTAAATTCCACCTCACTGATCACCTTCACCTCCAATTTCTTCGCATCATCCAACTTACTCCCCGGATTCTCTCCCTGAACAACGTAATCCGTCTTTTTGCTGACTGATCCCGCGACTTTCCCGCCACGTTCTTTAATCATCTTCTTGGCTTCCTCCCGGCCAAGAGTCGCAAGAATACCAGTGAGCACAAAGATCTTCCCCGCAAATACCTGCGACGCATGGTTCCCCTCCGGCTGCAACGCAATCACTCCGGCATTCTCGAATTTATGCAGAAGTGCACGATTCTCCTCTGCGTTGATCCATGAGAGCAGAGACTCTGCAACGACCGGCCCAATCCCATCGATACGTGCAAGCTCTTCCATGGTGAGATTTTGAGGAGGCCACTCGATTCGCTTCGCAAGAATCTCTGCAGTCTCACGACCGATATGCCGGATGCCGAGTGCAAACAAAAACCGATCGAGAGGGATTCTCTTGGATCGTTCAATGGATGCAAGGAGATTTTTTGTTTTCTTTTCTTTAAAGAGCGGCAGTTGCACCAAATCCTCCACACCGAGAAAAAAGATGTCTGCCGGATCGGAAATCAATCCCTGATCAAGCAAGGCCTCAATCGTCTCCTTCCCACACCCTTCAATATTGAACGCATAACGCGATACGAGATGTTCGATGCGCTCTTTCGATGCGGCGGCACACCGTTTATTCGGACACCGATGCACCACTTCCCATTCCGGCCGGACGAGAATCGATCCACAACTTGGACAATGTTTGGGGTACCGAAAAACATGCGCAGACGCAGGCCGCAGATTTTTGAGGACTTCCTTCACCTCCGGAATAATGTCTCCCGCCTTACGAACGATAACAGTATCACCGATACGGACATCCAGCCGATCGATCTCATCGGCATTGTGCAATGTCGCCCGTGTCACGATCGTTCCCGCGATATGTGTCGGCGTAAGATGGGCTACAGGCGTAATAGCTCCCGTCCGCCCGACTTGCAGTTGAATATCGAGTACGCTGGCTGTCTTTTCCTCTGCGGGGAACTTCCATGCCCGCGCCCACCTCGGTGCCTTGGTGGTAGATCCCAAATTTCGCTGCAGACGGCGATCGTTCACTTTGATCACCACCCCATCAATATCATAGAGAAGATCGTTACGTCTCTTATGAAGAGAATCGTATATTTTTTGGACTTGCTCAATCGTTTTACAGATCTTCCACTCTGCATTTACCGGAAGTTCATTGTCATTCAGCCACGTGAGAACGTCACTCTGTGACTTTAGACCCAATTTCTCCGCACCCTCGAAGTCCACGGCATAACAAAACAAACGAAGATCCCTCTTTGCCGCCACTTTTGGATCGAGTTGCCGCACACTCCCCGCTGCCGCATTCCGTGGATTTGCAAATTTTTCATCATCCGGGAGAGCACTGTTTAATTTTTCGAGTGAGGATTTTGGCATGTAGACTTCGCCGCCAATTTCAAAAAAAGCGGGAAGCGGGAAGCGGGAAGCGGGAAGCTGAAAAGATAATGGTATCGATTCGATTGTCTTGACGGTGTGCGTCACATCTTCCCCCTCAATGCCATTGCCGCGTGTCACCGCCCGCAGGTATTTATATACCGTTTCTTGCCTCTTACTTCTTACTTCTTGCTTCTCTCGCTCGTACACGAGCGATATGTTGAGTCCGTCGATCTTGAGCTCGCAGACGAAGTCGAAAGACAGGTGTTCCTCGCCAAGCACGCGTAGCATCTGGTTAATCCATTCCTCTAACTCTTCCTGTGAAAAAGCATCACTGAGGGACTCCTTCGGCGTGAGGTGACGTACTTTGGGAAGTCTCCCATCGAGCGGCGCTCCGACGCGTTGCGTCGGAGAATCTGGGGTGATGAGATCGGTGAAGGCGCTCTCGAGGGCACGGAGTTCCTGTTTGAGTGAATCACGCGCATCCTCAGAAACGTCGGTGCGATTCTCGATGAAGTACGCTCTGTTGAGTCGCCAGATTTCCTCGCGGAGCTTCCGCACACGTTTCACAGCTTCCACATACTTCATGCCCCCATTGTACCGTTTCTAAGAAGCGAAGAAGCTACAAGCTAAGAAGCTATTCTACGATCACCTTCCCCTTCATCCCGCGTTCTTTATGGGCGGAGACGGAGTAGATGAGCTCAAATTCCCCATGTACCTTCCTCCGCATTTCCTTCCTCCGCCTTCTTCTTCGCGACTGCTGCGGCGACTTTGAGGTAGATCATCTTCGCCGCTTCCGCACGGTTCACCTTGTCATTGGGACGGAAGGTTCCCTTGGGATTGCCATCGGCGTCTTCATCGCCGGAGACAATGCCGAGCTTTGCGGCGTAGGCGATGTCCGCTTCGAAGGCATGCCCCTTCGCATCCGAGAAGTCCGACGGTTCCTGGGGGACGGCGTCCTTGAAGAAATCGAAGAGGATCGTAAGAACTTCCGCGCGAGATGCGCCCCGATTGAGGTCCGGATTTCCTTTCAGAAGGCGTACGCCCCACGCCTCGCCGCACGCGATGTAGACCTTTGCCCAGTGCGCACCAGCCTTCGGGTGCTTCACGGCGGCCGGGCATTCCTTCTCATCCACCTTTGCCGACTTCATCGTCATTTTGAGGATTTCTGCAACGGTCACCGGGTCGCCTGGGCCGTACTTCCCCGTCGACTTCCCATCTTTATCTTTGTAACCCGAGACGATGCCCCACTTCGCGACAGAGGAGACATAGCTTCCGAACCAATCTCCCTCCTTCACATCCCTAAAGCCGCTTTTGCTCGCATTCTTCGCCTCCTCTACCTGTTGGAGCACTTTCCCGAGATCCCCTCCTTTCTCTTGTTGGCGTACTTTATCGAGAATTTGGAAAAACCCATAGGCGGGCGATATGGACAGGAAGAGTGAAAAAACAATGACAGAGAAGAAGGAGGTAACACGCATAGCGGAGTGTATTGTAAGGGCGATGAACTGAATCACGCACGAAAGTTCGCTTGAAGAACAGTGAATCTTGTGCTATAGTGAAGAGGAACACACATTTCATTTTCCCCTTCGGACTATGTCGAAAATACAGAAGAAAAATCTGCTTGTCCTGAGCGTTGCAGCGCTCGTGGCCTCGAGTGTCGCTGCCATCGCAGGTGTCACGACGTACAAGAATGATCTCGTAGGGGGGGCAGTGTATCTCGCCCAAGACATGTGTGGCGGCTCACCTCCCTCAGGGAATTGTTGGTGTGATTTTACCACGCATGCGTGGCAGTGTGGCGATTACTCCGGTGGAAGCCCCAGTGGAGGATCGCCTATTGGTGGTACTACTGGAGCGAGCACAACGACGAGCACAACGACGACCAGCTCCACAACACCTGCGTGTCCCACTGCGGATCTGAAGTCCTGTCAGGCTACATGTACGAGCCAGTTCTGCATGAATTGGTGTTCGCAGGCATGTCCGACGAGTACGTCCACAACGACATCAACGACCACGACCACGACCGTGACCGATCGCTGTGCACATGCGAATGAAGACTGTGCGGAGCGCGTGCGGTGTCTCATTGAACTGGGAGCATGCAGTAGCCCGAAGACGGGCGAAAAACAGATGTGCGATGATATCAAATCTGCCGCGACCGCCCGTGGTGTGAAGAATGCGGCCGTCAACATGCAGACGGGGACGGAATACTGCGATGAACTGAAGGCTGCTACGCCACCCGCACCGGCAGTACCGGAGCCAGCACTAGCACCTGCTGCAGTCACTCCTGCTCCTGCGGAGGAGACGACGGAGCGTGCGTCTGCTCCCGCAATTGAGGGGCGGGGAGATTTCCGAAATTTTGAGGATGAGAGTTTTGAGGGAGATGAAGGTGATTTTGATGGAGGGTCCGAAGATTTTGGCGGGTTTGATGATTTCTCCGACGATGGATTCCACGATAGCCCGGAGGACTTTGGATTCCAGATGGAGGACTTTGGAAATCTTGGGAACTTCTACGATATGGATTTCGATCCAGAGATGATGCAGGAAGGGTTTGATGAGTACTTCGGTAGCGGTGATGATTTTGGTGATGGCATGCCGGAGTGGATGGGGGACGAACTCGAGAGCACGAAAGACATGATGCGCGGTATGGCGGAAGAAATGTGTCCGGATTTCGTCGAAGAGATCGGCGACGTCGAAGATTTCGAGGAACTCGAGGAGGTCGGGTTCCGGATGCAGGAGGAGTGCGGCGGCGGGCCGGGAATGGGTGGCGATGGTGGGCCGCCGGATCCGGAGATGATGGAGAATGCCGTGAAGATGCTCGACATCTTCGCTGACACAGAGGGTCCGGTGTACTTTGCGCTCGATGTTGCAAAGAAACACGATGTATTCACGAATGATGAGGTGAAAGAAATCGAAGGAATCATTGTAAAAATTGGGGAAAAGGCGAAGGAGGCGGAGGAGGCATGCAGCGATCTTCCTGATCTCGAAGAGGAAGGAGATTTCTTCGGCATCCGCGGTCTTCTCGCACAACTCTTCGATGACGAGGAAAACGACGATGAATTCGAAGATGACGAGGACGAAGGTGAGAGCTTCGACAACGAGGATGACTTTGGAGAGGATATTCGGGAGGAATTTGAGGCATGTGGGCGTATTCTCGATGAGGCGCTTGGCGCCGGTCCCGGGAAGGATGAAGAAGAAATTGGCAGTGGTCTGATGGGAGCGCTCGAGGAACTGATGCGTGAGCCGATGGAAAATGCCGTAGAAGATGGAACGATCCCGCAGGAGGAGTGGGACGAAGTGGAGAATCGGTTCAATGCGGTCATGGAAGAGCTCGGGTTTGAGGAGGAATTCGATGAATCATTCGATGAAGAGGAAGGTTTCCGTGAGGTCGATAAGGGGGAATGGGAAGTGGAGGAAGGCGGAACCGATGAGGAAGAAGAAGACTTCGAAGACTTCGATTTCTAGTTTTCTCTCTATGTATAGACATCGTCATCCACTCACGCTCCCCCTCGCATTCCTCGCTATGGCGGGGAGTGTGGGAGTGGGGTACATCGCAGTGCAGGCGCGTGTGAACGCAGAGCCGGTCGCGGCTCTGCAACATGTTCCAGTCGTCTGCTGCGATGGAGGAGAGGAGGACAATCCGCAGTACGTGAGTGAGGAGCAAGTGTTTTACCGGGGAGAGGGTGTGCTCTAACGATGGCTTTATTTTTTTCTTACCAACACATATATGAGTAAAAGTTCAGGAAGTTGTTGCGGCAATCACCTCCTCGTCGCCGGGGTCGCCGCGCTCGTCGCTTCGAGTGTCGTGGCTCTTGCGGGGCTCACGCTGGCGCAAGAGAACGCCGCCAATGATGTACCGACTACGACGACAAATGTGCAGCCGGCGATAACGGTAGATCAGCCGGCGCCGCAGCAGAGCGATACCGGTCGTTGTCCGGATGGCATTGCCAGAGATGACGGGCATGGAGGGTTTTGGTGTGAATATCCAAATCAACATGGTGCCGGTGAGCAGCAGTGGCAGGGACAGCAACAGCAGGGAGAGTGGTCGCAGGGAGGGGGGCAATGTGGGGAGAATCCACAGCAAGATAAGGCGGGCTTTGGGAATCATTGGGAGTGCCAGAATGGAACCTGGAACCGCGTAAAAGATGGCCAAGGTGGTGGCCAACAGGATTGGCAGGGGCAGCAACAGCAGGGTCCCACGCCGGAACAAGTCAGTCAGGCTCTTCGCCAAAACGGTAGAGGAGTGTGTTTCTTCGGGAGTCGGTGGGAAGGAGGGGGATCACCGGATAATTGTGCGCAGCAAGAAGGGCAATGGCATGGGTCGTATACGCAGCCGAGTGTCCAACCGATGGGACAGGGTAGGATGCAGCAAGGACAACAGATGCCCATGCAGCAAATGATGCCGGGTGGTCAGATGATGCCCGGTGGCTTTGGAAAGGGGATGGGGCCTGGAATGATGGGGCCTGGAATGATGGGGCCTGGAATGATGGGGCCTGGAATGATGGGGCCTGGAGGCCCGGGTCGCGGAGGTCCGATGAGTTGCGACATGTTCGATGACATCATCGATGAGATGAAGAGCCGTCTCCTGGAAATGGACGAGGAGAAAACGGATCGCTTGAGTGATATGGAGGAGAATATGCGCGAGAAAGCCGCAGGCCAGATTGAGCGCCTGCAAGACAAGATTGACGATACAGACGACGAGAAAAAAATCGCGAAGTATCAGAAGCAGATTACAAAGATCAATGGAAAGATCGATAAGCAGATTGCGAAGATGAAAGCGCGGATGGAGAAGCAAATGACGAAGATGAAAGCGCGGATGGAGAAGGAGATCGCAAAATTCGAGGACAAGGCTGCGGAGTGTGAGGATCAGGATGATTCCGGTGGAGGAGAATTTGATGGCGGTGGCTTTGGCAATGGAGAGTGGGACAGTGGTGGTGGCGGAAATATGGGCCCGAGTTTTGGTCCCGGAAGTTGGTAATCCATCATCACCCAATACCCCCTCCCGTAGGGAGGGGGTATTTGAGAGTGACTCCTCACCCTGCCCTTTCCCAGAGGGAGAAGGAATCTTCCAAAAGTTATCGAGAAAGATAAATCATTCCATGGACAAGCGCAAATCTCTTGCATTTTTTTTCTGGTATGCAATGAGTACGCTGCATGGTAGTATTCAACAGCTCCACTGCGCAGATGGAAAAACTGGATCAGCAGATCCTCGATCTTATGGAGCAGCGGGCGCTGCTCTATGGCGAAGAGGTTGATAAGGGGAGAGCGACAGTGGACGATGAGGAGATTGTTGATCTGTGGGTGGAGTCGGGAATGGAGCGGGGTCTGGATGAGGCGGCTGTAGAACGCGTCTGCCGCGCTGTTTTGGCGCTTTCACGGAAAGCTGCAGAATAGAAATATCTCTTGCGGAGGTTGGGCAAATGACTACAATGGCATGCATATTGTTTTTCCTGAGATGAACGACGAACAACCTCCAGGGAGATCTCGACCGCTCATTGGCCGACGTCGAAAGGAAGTCTCCACCCGCTACATGCGAGAGCGGTGGGAACGGTTCCTCTCACAAGATAGCCGTGGTTTCCTCATGGTCGAAGGTATCGCCGTGGATCGTATCATCCAGAAGTACGGGACCCCGCTCTATCTCTACGTTGAGAGTGAAATTCGGGAGCGTCTGCGGCGTTTTAGGACGACATTCCCTCTACCGGTGCATTTGCAGTACGCAGTGAAGTGTAATAGTAATCTCGAGATTCTCCGCATCGCGCTGGAAGAGGGATTCGAGCTCGACTGCTCGAGTATCGGAGAAATCATCCTCGGTCTTCTCGCGGACTTCAAACCGCGACAGTTGTCTTTTACCAATCTCGCGAAGACCGAACAAGATATCCATTTCGCCGCAAAGATCGGTGTGCAGTCTGTTACGGCAGATAGTATGGAGGATCTTCTGCTCATTGCCCATGTCGCCCGGAAGCTCCGTATCCATGTCCGCACCGTTCTTCGGGTGAATCCAATGATCGATATCGGGAATTATTCCACGAAGAGGAATAAGTACGGGATACCTCTTCCCATGGTAGATCGTGCTATTGCGATAGTGACCACTGCTCCCTACATCGATTTCCGCGGTTTTCACTTTATGGGAGGATACGTTAGCAACCCAGAGGTGTTTCGCATTGCTGCACTGGCAATGCTGAAGATCGTGAAGCGCTGCACGGATCGGGGGATTCAGGTGCGCATGCTTTCCCTTGGCGGGGGGTTCCCGGCGGCTATAGGCGACCGAGAAGCGTTTCCTATTGAGGAAATGCGAGATTTTCCCCAGTGGTTCGAGCGCCTCCGCGAACGGCAGGGTGTTCCACCACTGCAGCTCATCTTTGAGCCGGGGAAAAGTATTGTCCTCAATGCCGGTATAGGACTCATGAAGGTGGTGGCATGCAAAAAGCTCGGGTGCCGGGAGCGCATGATCATTGTCGACGGATCCACCTATAACTTCGTTCCAGATGCATTGATACAAGAAGAGATGCGGTACGACGTTTTACCGGCTTCGAAAATGAATGCGCCCCGCGTCCACGCGGTCACGATCGGGGGGAGCACGTGCGATTGCTGGGACCTCCTCACACGTGACCGCGAACTCCCGAAACTTGAGAGCGGTGATCTCCTGGCGATCATGGACACAGGAGGCTATGCACAAGTGATGGCGAGCAACTTCAACACCATCAAGCGCGCGGCAGTTGTCCTGGTGCGCAGTGATGGCACAGTTAAGCTTATTCGCCGGCGCGACCGTTACAGTGAAATGTTTGCGCCGGAGCTTGATGTGCTGAAAGTTGCTGATCCCAATGAATTGGAGCGTTACACCAACCTTCATCGCGTGAATATCGATAGGGTGTGGAAGGGGGCAAAGCGGAAGAAACAAGGACGGAAGTTCTTTGTCCCGATGTGTGTGCGCATCGACTCACAGAGGCGGAATGGTGTTTCTGTCTCCTCTCTGGAGCATTGCTCCCATACTCAGTGTCGTGTTGGTTGAGCCGCGGTTCAAAGGAGCATCCGTGGCTCATGGACATGGTACGATCTCTGATACCATGACGAATGCCGAGATCGCACGTGTCTTCGAGCGTGTCGGGATGCTCCTCGAGCTCCAGGGGGAGGAAAATCCCTTCCGCATCCGCGCGTACGAACGTGCGGTTCTCGTCGTGGGAAACCTCACGGCGCCGCTGCGGGACATTTACGACCGCGGAGGGGTGCGCTCACTCCAGGAGCTGCCGGGCATTGGCGAAGACCTTGCCCAGAAGATCGAGGAACTCCTGAAGACGGGGAAACTGCAGTACCTGAAGAATCTCGAAAAGTGCATTCCCGCAGGTCTCCTCGCGATCATGGAGATCGAGGGAATAGGACAAAAGAAGGCGAAGTTCCTCTGGAAGACGTTCGGCGTGGAATCCATCGCAGACCTCAGCAAACTCCTTGCATCCGGCAAACTCGAGGATGTGAATGGATGGGGCGGAAAATCCGTCGCCAACCTCCGCAGGGGCATTGCCATGCACGCGAGGATGAATGGGCGCATGCCCATCGGAGATGCGTCGCCTCTGGCTGAGGAAATTCTACAGATCCTGCGGAAAGCGAATGGAGTGGAGCGCGTAGAGATTGCAGGTTCACTACGGCGGCGGAAGGATACTGTCGGGGATCTCGATTTCCTTGCAACGAGTACAAAACCGGAGGAAGTCATGGACATCTTCTGCTCACTTCCGCAGGTTGCACGTGTGATTGCGAAGGGATCAACGAAGTCGACGGTGTTCCTCAAAGAAGGACTAGATGCCGATATTCGTGTCGTTGATCCTAAAGTTTTTGGGGCAGCCCTCCATTACTTCACGGGGAGTAAGGATCACAATGTCCATATCCGGAAACTCGGAATCCGTAATGGATTCACGATCTCCGAATACGGCGTCTTTCGGGGAACAGCGAAGCGCAAGGGTAGTCTCCTCGCGGCGCGCACGGAGGAGGATGTGTACCGAGCAGTGGGACTTCCGTACATTGAGCCGGAGCTGCGCGAAGACCGTGGCGAAATTGAGGCGGCGATGAAAGGGGAACTCCCGAAACTCATTGAGGTCAACGATATCCGCGGCGATCTTCATTGCCATAGCAATTTCAGCGACGGCGCGGATACCATGATCGACATGGCGAAGGCCGCGAAGGAAGCAGACCTTCTGTACATTGCTCTTACTGATCATTCATCACCCATGGGAATGGTGAAGGGAATCAAAAAGGAGAATATCAGCCAGTACCTGAAGAAGATCGAGGAAGCGCGGAAGGCCGTGCGCGGCATACATATTCTTTCTGGCGCCGAAGTGGATATCCTTGCAGACGGCAGACTCTACCTTCCGGATGACATCCTCGCGAAACTGGATTGGGTTGTTGCCGCCGTTCACTCTCATTTTCGCCAGTCGCGGGAGATCACAACGAAGCGCCTACTTCGTGCTCTGGAGAATCCTTACGTGAAAGTCCTCGGCCACCCGACTACGCGGATGCTCGGGGAGCGGGAAGGGATCGATTTCGATGTGGAAGCGGTGCTCAAAGAAGCAAAAAAACAGGGAAAATACCTCGAACTGAATGCTTCTAAAGAACGATTAGATCTTCCCGATATCCACCTCCGGCACGCCAAGGAATTCGGTGTAAAAATCTGCATCAACTCCGATGCCCATTCCATTCATGGTTTTTCCTACGAATTCGGGATTTCTCAGGCAAGGAGGGGATGGTTGGAGAAAGGAGACGTGGCCAATACGGGAGCCAGAAAAATCTAGCGCCTAGCGCCTCGTACCTGTACGCTGCCGCCATGGCTCGCATTCGACAGACTGAAATTCATACCCGTCGCACGCGCCGGATGAAGCTCCGGAAACTTCGGCAGAAGTACACAACGGCGAAAACAGGGATTCAGAAGGAGAAAATCCTCGATTTCCAGGCGCGTGTCGCCCCCTGGCTCTCGGAGGAGTTATTCCTCGCGCCGCTGAAGAGGAAGTAACGGAAGGAACGACCTGTGAAAAAGGTGGCGTCGTGGCTCGCTGAGGCTCGCACCTCAGGGTGACAACGTCCGCTTTGCACCTCACCATGACACACACCCGACATTTTCCATCAGTTCCTACACCTCCGGCGGCGGATCGAGCTCACAGCAGGTTTCATAGAGAAGGCCGCACCGCGAACACGAAGATTTCAGGCGTTGTTCGACGAGGGTTCCGCAGCAGATAGGACATGATTCCCGGGGCGGAGACGTTTCCTGCGCATGTGGCAAGTGATGTTTTGTTGCCAGAGCGTCCATGACTGGTAGTATCAGGGAAAATGGGTGCATTTGTCGAGGAATTTCCAGAGGAAAGAGAGAAACTCTCACTCGAGGATGATCTATTCGAGGCAAGCTGGAGCCGTTACCACACGGAAATTGCCGCAATCCAGCGCGATCTCCATCGTCTGCGTCAGGAGGTAGTCCATCGGCTGGCCCAAGTGGCAACGGTGAACCTGGAGCGGGATCCATCTTCTTATTGGGCAGTGGAAAATTGGCTCCGACAGGAGACTCACAATCTCGAAGGTCGTCTAGAGGAGGTTCTCCTCTTCGCCATTCGTGCAAGTGCTCTCAAGAGAGCAAAGCGTGCGCAGGCAATTCGGAAATTTTGCGATGGGCGGGAAAAACCTCCTCTCCCTTGGGGAGAGGATACAGGAGAGGGGGTTTAAAGAAATTCCTCTACTCACTCTCCCTAGCCCTCCCCACACGGGGGAGGGAAGCGACTAGAACGGTCATCGTAATTTCCATCCTGTTCCGAGGAGCGAGATGCCGAGAATGATGAGGAGGCTCGCGACGAAGTATGCGAGAAGGTTGGGGGCCACGAGGATCGCGAACCCGAATGCGATGCAGAGACCTCCAAAGAAGAGAAAGGCGGAACCGATGGGAGAGCCGGGGCGATTGCCAAAAGAGATAAACATGAGAATACTATAAAGTGCTATGGATATTTTTGTCATTTACTGCGCATCACCAATTGGGATTCTTCGTGTCAGTGGTACAATGGATTGTGTGACGAGTGTCACGTTTCTCGAGGGGTGGGAGGAAAACCACGCATGTCTCCGGGCACGCACCGTGTGTCCATCGGTGCTGAGCGAATGCTCGGAACAGTTAAAGGAGTACTTCAGTGGCAAGCGGAGGGATTTACGTGCGCTCCGCATAGCTCCGACGGGCACGGAATTTCAGCGATCCGTCTGGAGGACGCTTCTCGCAGTGCCATGGGGAGAGAGCATGACCTACGGGGAGCTGGGGCGGCGGTGCGGGTATGCGCGGGCGGCGCGGGCGGTGGGCGCCGCCGTTGCCTGCAATCCCCTTGCAATCGTCATCCCGTGCCATCGTGTGGTTCCGACCGGCGCCGCCGTCGGCGGGTATGCGTGGGGGGCATGGCGAAAACGGTGGCTCCTCCGTCATGAAGGAGTGAAAACCTCCTCTCCCTACCCCTCCGCCGGGGGAGGGAAAGGTGGCGTCGGGATCACCCGCGAGGTCGGGTAGGCGAGATCGATCTTCTCCTTCGTAAATTCCTCGAGGACGCGTCGCGTGATAATGGTGGTGACGAAGCGGCGGGCGCCGATTGGGAGCAGGAACCGGAGCGTGAAGACGACGCCGCTCGCTCCGGCCTCCATATACACCGTGGCGGCCGTCGGTTCCTTCGCCTCGTGGTAAATCCACATCCGGTGCTGGTGTTGCTTCCGCGCCTCTTCCGTGTATGGCGCCGTTACTTCCTCGACGAGGCTGGTGAGGAGCTGTTCCGCCTTCTTCCAGTCGGACTCGTACGTGATCGTCACCTGCATCTCCGCCTTGAGGTAATCGGAGGTCGCGTGGTAGTTGAGGACGGGTTGCGTGAGAATGAGGGAATTCGGGACGAGGAGCGTTTTTCCCGTTCGCTCGAGGGAATCGAGGGGGCTGGCCGCCGTGGCGCTCCACGGATGGCTTACTTCGAGGAGTGTGGTCCGCAGGACGGCGATGTCGATGACGTCGCCGGTGTACGGGCCGATGGCGATGCGGTGGCCAAGCGTGAAGGGGCGGCGCTGGACGATGACGAACCATCCCACGAGGTCTTTGACGACGTCCTGGAGCGCCACCGCGAGGCCGGCGCCGACGATGCCGAGGGAGGTGATGGCGCCGGGAAAGCTGGCAAAGAGGAGTCCGATGACCCACATGACCAGAGCGGTGTACACGATGCCCGGGAAAATCTTGGAGAAGAGATAGCGCTGGTTCGGCTGCTTGAACCGGCGGAGGAGGAGCAAGCGGAGGAACCGTTCGAGGAGGACGAACGCGAGGAACATGCCCCCGATGGACGCGATGCGGATGAGGAGGGAGAAGCGCTCGATCCACTGCCGGGTGTTCAATTTCTGCAGGCGTTCATGCTGGAGAGGGAGGAGGGACTCGATGGCCGTGATGCGCTCTTCATAGACAGCCTTTTTGGCGAGGAGGTCGGCATGACTCTGTGTGAGGCGGTAGTCATCGATGGTTCCACTGGCAGTTTCGGGGTTGAGGTAGAAGGCTTTCTCTTCGTCCTGGAGGAGAGCAAAATCCACCTGAGTTTCCTGGCGTTCCTCTTCGAGGAAACGCACGACTTTTTCCTGGCGCCTGTACACCGTGTCGAGGTCTACACCTTCTTTCTCCTTCTCCATCTGGGCAATAGCGACCGTGATTTCCTGGTTGATTGCGGATCGAATGCGTGCTCGTTCCTCCTCGATGCGGGATTGGAGATAGATGTCAGCCGGGCGATTCAGCGCTGTCTCGTAGAGAGCAGTGAGGCGGGAGGCATCGATTGTTGTGGTCTGGGCGAGTACCACTCCTCCTGTCAGGAGAATGGCAAGAAGGGAAGAGAGGAAAAGAAAGCCAATTCTATGATTTTCGGACAGCATTGAGGAAAGTATGTCAGTAGAGAGGTACACAATGGAAGAGCTTGTGTGCTGCCCTTACAGCAAGAACCACCAGAACACCGGGGCTGCCAGAATCCTGTAGAGAGCGAAAGGGATGAAGGTATGGCACTGGAGGAATCGGAGAAACCATCGGATTGCAGCGAGGGCAGTGAAAAAGGCTGTGATGGCGCCGACCACGAGGAGAAACCAATCATTTCTAGAGAAGGCGGCGCCACTCTTCACAAGGTCAAGGCTGGTTGCAGCGACCATTGTGGGGATGGCGAGGAGGAAAGAGAACTCGACGGCGGTTTTGCGTGGAAGTCCCAACGAAAGACCTCCAATAATGCTTGCTGCGGAACGAGAAACACCAGGAACCATGGCGAAAGATTGAATGAGGCCGATGCCGATGGCCTGACGATAGGTGATCGTATCGAGAGAGTTAGGATAATGGGCTTGTGGTAGTAGGAAGAGCTCAAAGAGGAGGAGCACTATGCCACCGAGGAACATGGCTGCCAGTGTGATGGTCGAGTTCCCGAGGAATAGATTCTTTACGACACCGTAGAGAATGGTTCCGCAGATGGCGGTAGGGATGAACGCCGCGAAGATGCGGAGTGGCAGTATCCGCGAGACGAGGAGCTTCTGTCCGTAGAGCACAAAGACTGCAAGTATGGCGCCGATTTGGATGGCGATCGTAAAGCTCGTGACAAATGGCGATGAATGGAGAGAGAGAAGTTTCTCTGCAATGATGAGATGACCAGTGGAGGAGATCGGAAGGAATTCCGTGAAGCCTTCAATGAGACCGAGGAGGAGGGCTGAGAGCGGAGTCATAAGGAAAATCATTTCTGGCACACGTTTAGCATACAGGGCTGGCGCAAGACCATTGTCTGCTCTCCATCTCTCGGCGGCGCCACTCGCAATTTTCAGGTACACTCCGGTTCAGCTTCTCCTTTTCCTGTCATGCCCACAGAACGCATCGTCATTCTTGTCGACGGCAGTAACATGTACCATTATTTGCGAGAGCTGGATTTTAAGAGGCTGTCGGAGTTTGACTATAAAGCTTTTGCGCAGTTTCTTGCGAGTGGGCGCACTGTTGTTTCATCAACTTACTACATCGGCAAGGTCCGTGCGCGTGGCGATGCGAAGAGTGAGGAGCTTCGCCGGGGGCAGCAGCGCCTTCTCGCCCATTTAGAAAATATGGGATGGCATGTGGAGTTCGGTCATATGCTAGAGAACAACGGTGTATTCCAGGAGAAGGGCGTCGACGTACACATTGCCGTTGATCTCCTCACTGGAGCGTACGACAATGTGTACGACACGGCGGTGCTCGTGAGTTCCGATACGGATCTCATTCCTGCTGTGCACAGTGTCCGTCACAAGAAAAAGAAAGTCGAATATATCGGCTTTGCGCATCGTCCATCCTTCGGACTCATCAAGAATGTTGATATCGTAACGACACTAGGTCGTCGGGATCTTATGGGCTTTCTCAAGAACGCACCTGTTCACGAAAAGACCCGCCGTCGCGTTCCTTCCCGACAGAGTCGGGGAGAGCGCGAGGGACGGGTGGGTTTAGTGAAGAGAAAGTATCATCCCCCATCATCCGAAGCAAGGAAAAAGGGGAGAAAATGATCAACCTTTCCCCGCATTCCTCGAACGCTTTCGCTCATGTTCGAGGAGGAGTCTTTTCCGCAGACGCACATTTGACGGTGTGATTTCAACCAGTTCGTCATCGCCGATGTACTCTAGGGCCTGTTCGAGGATCATGGGTTTTACGGGCGTGAGATTGATCGCCTCGTCACTCCCGGACGCGCGCATGTTCGTGAGTTTCTTCCCGCGCGTGACGTTGACGACGATATCCTGATCCTTCGCGTTCTCGCCGATGATCATGCCCTCGTACAGCGCGGTCTGCGGCCCGATGAAGAGCTGTCCACGTTCCTGGAGTTTCCAGAGATCATAGGCCGTTGCCGTCCCGGAAAGCATCGAGATGATCGAGCCAACATTGCGACCCGGGAGTTCCCCTTTGAACGGCTCGTAGCGGAGGAACGAATGATTGAGAAACCCTTCACCGCGGGTTTCGATGATGAATGCCCCACGAAACCCAAGGAGCCCCCGTGTAGGGACAGTGAACTCCATGCGTGTGTGCGCTGCCTCTGTTCGCATTTCCATGAGCTCGCCCTTGCGGCGGCTGAGCAGGTCGATGACAGTTCCTGCCGAAGGTTCCGGAACGTCGATCACCACATGTTCAACGGGTTCTTCTTTTACACCATTTTCCTCGCGGAAGATCACCTCAGGCCGCGCGACCTCCAGCTCAAATCCATCGCGGCGCATCTGTTCGAGCAACACGGAGAGATGCAGCTCGCCGCGCCCGGAAACTTTGTAGCTGTCACTGTTGGGAATCTCTTCCATCCTCAGTCCAACATTCGTCTCCGCTTCCCGAAGAAGACGCTCACGAATGTGCCTCGTTGTGAGGAGCTTCCCGTCGCGGCCTGCGAAAGGTGAACTATTCACGCTGAACGTCATAGAGACCGTCGGGGGATCGATCCGAATGGCGGGCAAGGGCTCTGCCCATTCGTTCGTGGTGATCGTTTCTCCAACATTGATATCGGGGATGCCGGCGATGATGACGATGTTCCCGGCCGCCGCTTCCTCTGCCTCCATGCGTTCGATGCCACGGTACACAAAAATCTTTGTGATTTTTCCTGCACGCATTTCCAATGTTGCGCTCTTCACCCATACCTTGTCTCCGGCTCTGGCCATTCCCTCGTACACGCGCCCGACGGCGAGGCGCCCGACGAAGTTATCGTATACAAGATTGCTTGGCTGCATGCGAAAAGGGACCTCCGTGTTCTCTGCGGCTGCAGGCACATGCGTCATGATGGTCTCAAAGAGCGGAGTGAGATCCTTACTTTCGTCCTCAAGGGAACGCTTCGCTATACCTTCGCGCGCGATCGTAAAGAGGCATGGGAAATCCAACTGTTCATTGCTTGCCCCAAGCTGGACGAAGAGATCGAACACGCGATCGACCGCCTTCAGAGGATTTGCGGCAGGCTTATCAATCTTATTCATGATCACGATCGGCCGCAATCCCAACTCCAGGGATTTTTTGAGGACGAATTTCGTCTGTGGCATTGGACCCTCCTGTGCGTCGACAAGGAGGAGGACAGAGTCGACCGTGCGCAGCACTCGTTCCACCTCGGATCCGAAGTCCGCATGACCGGGTGTATCCACGATGTTAATGCGACAATCCTTATACTGGATGGAAGCGTTTTTGGCATAAATCGTAATGCCTCGTTCGCGTTCCTGGGCATTGCTGTCCATCACAAGCTCGCCAACCTTCTCATGAGCAGCAAAGGCTCCACCCTGCTTGAGGAGGGCATCGACGAGCGTCGTCTTTCCATGGTCAACGTGCGCGATGATCGCGATATTCCTGATGCTCATGTGTTGCGAGAGCATACATGTGGTGTACACTGTTGCCCACGTTCCTCCAACTACCATGACTATCCTCTATGTCCTGATCGGCATCATCATCGTCGGCCTGTACTTCATGGGAGTCTACAACGGACTCGTCACACTCCGAAATCGCATGCGGGAGGCGCTGTCAGATATCAGCGTGCAGCAGAAGCGTCGATGGGATCTGATCCCGAACCTGATCGAGACCGTGAAGGGCTACGCGAAGCACGAGAAAGAGGTCTTCACGAAGGTCACCGATGCGCGGACGCGTGCCATCACTGCCGGACAGTCGGGGAACCTCAACAATATGCAGGCCGCGGAGACGGCGCTCTCGGGCGCACTGAAGACAGTCTTCGCGGTGGCGGAGAACTATCCAGAACTCAAAGCGAACCAGAACTTTCTCCACCTACAGCAGGAACTCGTGGATGCCGAAGACAAGATCCAGGCCGCCCGCCGCTTCTTCAATCAGATGACGCAGCAGCTCAACACGAAGATCGAGCAGTTTCCGAGTAATCTGATCGCGAGTCGCTTCGGCTTCCAGAAGAGCGACTTCTTCCAAATCGAGACGACGGAGACGGCGGTCCCGAAGGTGCAGTTCTAAGCGTCCGTTTGTCATATGGCCGATACTAAGCTCTCACAGACCTTCTACGATGCCATTGCCAAGAACCGGTGGCGCACCGCGTTCCTGTTTACACTCTTTCCGGCGATGCTGCTCGCGATTCTGTATCTGGGCAGTTTCATCCTGATGGCGTTCAGCGGATCAGGCTACGGCGATGCAACCACGCAAACCGGCAATCTGTTCTTCACACTGAGCCCCTGGATCATCGGAGGATCCATCCTCTGGATGATCGTCATGGTCTTCAGCGGCAAGAACATGATTCTCTCGCTTTCCGGCGCGCATCCCATCAAGAAATCTGATGCGCCTGAACTCTATCGCATCGTCGAAAACCTCGCCATCCGCACTGGCATCAAGACGCCGCGGGTCTTTGTCATGGAGGATGACAGCCTGAATGCCTTCGCTACGGGTTATTCGCCCGACAAGGCGGCCGTGACTGTCACGCGTGGAATTCTTAAGAAACTTATCCCCGCGGAATTGGAAGCGGTACTCGCCCATGAGTTCGGGCACATCATCAATCGCGACACGCGCACCATGCTTGTCGCGATCACGATGACCGGCATCATCCAACTTATTGCCGACATGATCCTGCGATCGCTCTGGTTCTCCGGCCGTTCGCGCGGTGGCAGGAGCCATGGAGACGACAAATCCGGCGCCATTGTCTTTCTCGCCATCATCGCCGTGTGGATCATCGGCTTCATCGGCGCGATCCTCGTGCAGCTGGGCATCTCGCGGAAGCGCGAGCTTCTGGCCGATGCGGAGTCCGCCTATCTCACCCGCAATCCTCAAGGCCTCATCACCGCTCTTGAAAAAATCACCGCAGATCCCAGAGTGGAGCAGCTCGACGGCAAGCGCAGCATTGCCGCCCTTTGCATCGCCGACCCGCTGGAGGCAGGCAATCAGTCGCTCCTCGATTCTCTCCAAAGTCTATTCGGAACGCATCCATCCACCAAAAACCGCATTAAGGAATTGCGGAGGATGATGGTGGCAACATAATGGCTTCCCATCCAGGAACACATCCAATTACCCGATCAGCGTGTATGTCGCGCCTTTTTTGTCTCCGTGCTTTTTGACGAGACCTTTTTCCACATGGCAAGACGCCTGTGTCCATATGCAGGGTGTTCCGAAAGAGCCGTGAGAATGCTCTCCTTCAGAGACTGATCTCGAACTTTGAGCTTTGAATGATAGTAGAGCGAAGAACGTGACAAAGAAAGATGTGTACGCAGCCGAGGGTGGGAATCTCTCTCGGGATTACGTGCTCTACACCGGAAAGTACCGCGTGTCGGTGTATGCCCATTACGATGTGGTTCCAGCTTTCTATGAAGGGAAGATGAAGCCCAGCGATTCTATTTCCGATATGGTGCAGAGAGATCTAGGCGGCGATTGGCGTGAGTATGAGAAAAATCCCATTCAGCGCCTTATAGCCTTGTATCCGAACGAAAAGACATTGAAGCAGTTTTACCAAGATGCCGACGCAATCGTGAAGTCGATGGAAACAGAGTAAGCCGTGCGCAAATTCATCGCCTACGCTTGCCCAACATCAGTGGGATTTGGTGTAGGTCGTGTGGATATGATGGCTACTGCGCCAGCGACCAAATTGTTCCGATTGGCTGAGCATACGGATCCAGAACCACCCCCGCAGCGAATTTTGAGGGCCGTTTCAGGGGGTCGAAATGGGTCGGCTCAGGAGGGCGGGTCGGAGGCAAATTCGGGCGGTTTCAGGGGGGGTGAATTGGACAGAATTGGACAGTACTTTGAGGGGGTAAACCGAACAATCCGAACAGTAGTAGCGGGGGGATAGATGTGACAAATGTTACAGTACTTCGGTGGCTTCCAGACTCATACTGGACAATAGGAATTTCATCTGACAAATGAGACAAATGGGACAGTACAACAGGGGGTGTCTTTTTGTGTCCCATTCGGAGACTTTTTGCCTAGCCTTTGCGAATCGTTCCGGCATTGATGAGACATACCCCACTGTCCCATATGACTCCCATTCCTACACTTCTAGAACAGTCACCACAGACCATTCTTGATAGACCATCAACTTCGTGGCATGGAGAACAAAAACAGGAAGCTGAACCGATCCGTTATTGCCTCTATGCCCGGAAGTCCTCCGAGGATGACGAAAGGCAGGCACTCAGCATCGATTCCCAGATCAAGGAGATGCAGACAGTCTCAAAAAGGGACGGTCTGGACATCGCGGAAATTCGGCGCGAAAGTCACTCGGCAAAAGACTCCGGTCAGCGTCCGGTTTTCAATCAACTCCTTAAAGATATCAGAAGCAGAGTGTTCACCGGAGTGGTCACGTGGGCACCGGATCGGTTGAGTAGGAATGCCGGAGATTTGGGAACACTTGTGGACTTGATGGATCAAGGGTTCCTCAAAGAGATCCGAACGACCGGACAGAAATTCACAAATTCTCCAAATGAGAAATTTCTTCTCATGATCCTTTGCTCGCAGGCGAAGCTGGAAAATGACAATCGAGGAATCAATGTGAAACGCGGTCTCAAGAACAAGTGCGAGATGGGCGTGCGTCCGGGCGTCGCACCACTTGGATATTTGAACGAGAGAAGCTTGGAACGAAACAAGGGCAGAATCATCATCGATCCTCTCCGTGCCCCAATCATTAAGCGAATGTTCCACTACGTTGCAGAGAGCGGAGCGAGCGGGAGGACACTTCTCGGATGGCTGAATGACGAACTGAATTTCAAGACGAGAGGGAACAAGCGGATAGCGCTCTCGGCCATCTACAGAATTCTGAGTAGTACCTTCTACTATGGCTACTTCGAGTATCCGAAAGGCAGCGGCAATCTGTACAAAGGAACGCATGAGCCGCTCATCACCAAAGAACTTTTTGACGAAGTGCGTTCTCTCCTCGCTGTTGCCCCAAAGATGAGACCAGGGACAAAAGAGTTCGCATTTACGAAAATGATCAAATGCGGCAACTGCGGAAATGGCATCACTGCCGAGGAGAAGTTCAAGACCCTCCGCGATGGAACGATCAAAAAGTACGTCTACTATCACTGCTCGCGGTTCGATCAGAGCTGCAAGCAGCCGTATGTGCGTGAGGATGAACTGCTCGCCCAACTCCTCGGTCTCATTGATCAGATTGATCTCGACAAGACTGGCATGAGGAAAAAGTTGGAAGCCGAAGTGGGGCGGATGAACAAATTCACCGCAGACGTTCTTGGAATGCAAAGTGAGATCAAGATTCCGAAGATGGATGTGCGGGGCTATGCAAAGTACGTGCTGAAAAATGGAGCCATCGAAGAAAAACGTCTGATGCTCAGTTCGCTTAAAAGCAAAATCACACTTCAGGATGGAAGACTTTGTATCGAGTAGTAGTTCGGCAGTCGTCAAATTCCTCTGCGCAAGGAGCCAGTATCGCTGTACACTGGCACTGATTATGAATTTCACGCCAAAAGCCAACCTGATTTGGAATATCGCGGAACTTCTCCGTGGAAGCTGGAAACAGCACGAATATCAGGACGTGATTTTGCCCTTTACTGTTCTGAAGCGCCTTGATTCGGTCTTGGAAAAAACGAAGCAAGAAGTTCTCCGAGAAAGTCATCTGCTTGAGGAGAGAGGAGTGAACCCAGATCCGATCCTTCGCAATATTACGAAAGTCGGTTTCTACAACACGTCGCAATTCACTTTTAAGAATCTCCTGGATGAACAGACACATCTCGAGAAGAACTTCAAAAAGTATCTCCATGGATTCAGTCCCGCCATACAGGAAATTTTGGAGAAGTTTGATTTTGAAAAGCATCTCTCGCGGCTCTGGGGGGGCAATTTGCTGTTCAAAATCATCCAGGAATTCAACAAAGTTGATCTTTCGATTGAAGCTACAGACAACCACGAAATGGGATCTATTTTCGAAGAACTCATCCGTCGCTTTGCAGAACAGAGCAACGACACAGCCGGAGAACACTACACACCGCGTGAAGTGATCAAATTGATGGTGGAAATTCTTTTCACGCCGGAAAAGGACCGCCTCAAAAAAGAGCATCTCGTGAAAACGATCTATGACCCCTGCTGCGGCACCGGAGGCATGCTTACCGTAGGCAAAGATCATGTTTCCGTCATCAATCCCGATATAGGCGTCTATCTCTTCGGCCAGGAAATTAACCCCGCCACATACGCAATCTGCAAATCGGAAATGCTGATCAAAGGCGAAGATGTCGACAATATCAAAGGAGGCGAAAAAGACGCTGCTCAGGCATCGACACTCAGCAATGATCAATTCCATGAGAAAAAATTCGACTATCTTCTCACTAATCCCCCCTTCGGCGTGGACTGGAAGCGCGACAAAGATTCCGTGGAACGTGAGGCGGAGCGCGGCTTCGCCGGACGCTTCGGCGCAGGACTTCCACGTATCTCCGACGGCCAGCTCCTCTTCCTCCAACACCTCGTCAGCAAGATGCAGAACGAGTCTGATGGAGGCAGCCGTATGGCTATTGTCATGAATGGATCGCCCTTGTTCACGGGAGACGCGGGATCGGGTGAAAGCGAAATCCGGCGCTGGATACTGGAAAATGATTGGCTGGAAGCCATCGTCGCCTTGCCCGATCAAATGTTCTTCAACACGGGTATTTCCACGTATCTGTGGTTCCTCACCAACAGGAAGGACGTGAAGCGCAAAGGGAAAGTGCAGCTCATCGATGCGCGGACGTTCTTTCATAAGATGCGAAAAAGTCTCGGTAATAAACGCAATGAGATCACGGACGAAGATCGAAGCCGTGTACTCCAGGAATTCAGCGCGTTCAAAGAGAGTGACCACTGCAAGATCTTTAAGGCAACAGACTTTGCCTTCAGGCAGATCACCGTTGAACGCCCGTTACGCCTGAACTTTAAAGCATCTCCTGAGCGCATAGACCGCCTGAAAGAACACAAGGCTTTTGCAGCCATCGCGGAAAGCAAGAAGGGCGACGAGACACTTCAGAAGAAGATTCTTGCGCTTCTCTTGTCGCTTGGAACCAAGAGTTTTAACAATCGCGAGACATTCACCGCTGCGCTGGAAAAACTTTTGAAGACCGAAGATCTGAAAATCAAAGCCCCTCTTAAGAAAGCGATCATCGAATCCCTATCCGAGCGCGACGAATCTGCTGAGATATGCAAAGACGAAGACGGGAGGCCCGAATCCGACAGCGAGTTCCGCGACACCGAGAACGTTCCCTACGATCAAAAAATCGAAGACTACTTTAAAAAAGAAGTTTTGCCGTACGTTCCAGACGCATGGATCAATGAGAGCGTGCGCGATCACAAGGACAACAAAGTCGGAAAGGTGGGCTATGAAATTCCTTTCACCCGCTATTTCTACAAGTACGTCCCGCCGCGTCCACTGGAAGAGATCGAATCTGATCTGGAAAAGGTGGAAAATGAACTTTTAGGCCTCTTGAAAAAGCTCTAACCAAGAGGATACACAAGTAATAGAAAATAGAGTAACTATTACTTGACTGAGTATTGGGTAAAGGCTACTATGTTCAGCGAGATGGCCTACCAAGCAGGAATATACAGGCAGGAAAAGGGCTTTAAAGCCTTTATTCCATCGAATCTGCTCAATAGCCACTATGTATGGCAGGATGAGCGAATCGTTCCGGCACTGGCTGAGGCTATGCATGCTCTTGGTGAGTTGAATGCCTATTCACAGCTTGTTCCCGATAGCTCCGCGTTTCTCGAGCTCTACATCGCCAAGGAAGCCGTCACGAGTAGCCGCATCGAAGGCACCAAGACGAATGTGGAGGAGGCTCTCTTGCCGCCCGAGGAAATCTCAGGAGAGCGACGTGACGACTACCGGGAGGTGCGAAACTATATGGATGCCCTCACATGGGCGATCGATGAACTCAAGCGGCTCCCGCTTAGTATGCGCGTGCTCAAGGGCGCTCATCGTGTCCTCATGCAGGGCGTACGCGGAGAAGGAAAGTTGCCCGGCGAAGTACGCACCAGCCAGAACTGGATTGGAGGACCCGCGCCCGCCACAGCGCGTTTTGTGCCGCCGCCGTTTACGGAAATCCCCGACCTCCTTACCGATCTCGAGCGCTACTGGCACAGCTCTGCAATTATCACGCCTGCTCTCATCCGCACGGCCGTGAGCCACTACCAATTCGAGACGATTCACCCGTTCCTCGACGGCAACGGCCGCACGGGGCGTCTCCTGATCACACTGCACCTGATGCACGAGCAACTGCTCGGCAAACCCGTCTTGTACCTTTCTGCCTATCTGGAGGAGCATCGGCAGGAATATTTCGACTGCTTGGAGCGCGTGCGCACGCACGGCGAGATGGATCAGTGGCTTCTCTTCTTCCTTGCCGGAGTGGCTGTGACGGCCAAGAGCGCCAAGGACACGATGCAGAAAATCACCGTGCTCCATAAGAAGTACGCCGACCAAATCACCTCGTCGTTTGGTAAGCGTACCCCGCTTGCACACAAATTCCTGACGTACCTCTTCTCGCATCCGACTTTGCAGGTGAAGGATGTGATTGACGCGATGAACGTGACGAAGCCGACTGCGCACACACTCGTCGATCAGTTCGCGGGCGCGGGCATCCTGAAAGAGACAACGGGCAAGGAGAAAAATCGGATTTTCTCGTTCCAAGAATATATCGCACTGTTTGATTCCCGCTCAAACCAATGAACAAGCTACCCGATGATCCGCAGGAGAGACTACGTGTGTTACAGGAGTCATTCTATAGGACCCTCACTGGCTTTTTCTCTGGAGGAACGATGGACAATACCCTGTTGCATTTTACAGAAGGGATATGCATGAACCTAAAAAAAGTGAGCGAGTCACTTCCTGTTTTAAATGAACAGCTCGTTCAGTTGAACGAAAATATAAAGGAAGCGGACGAATCATCGGGAAAGCTCACTAGCGCCATTAAGAACATCACGCTTTGGGGCACAATCATCGCGCTCGGATCAATGCTGATTGCAGCATTGAGCGTTGGCCTCGAATACTGGAAATACTTCCACCCAGCTTCATGAAGAATAGTGAAGAATTTCTGTCGGCCGAATTGCGAGGGCAACTGACGTCCGAGCAAATCAGGATCATTGACGGCATGCAATTTGGCAGCAGGCTTACGTTGAAGGAAAAAGTGCATGAGGCCGCTATGCAGATGTATCAAGGGAATCAGAAAGGGAATCCAGCGGACGGTGGAGATGGTGGCAATATTTTTATTGCTGCCGGAAACATGGACGGATTTACAGGAAAAATTTTGTCGAACGGTGGGGATGCGGGGCCCGGTGGTAAGCCGGGAAGAGGCGGCAATGTGGCAATCCATACCGGATCGATGAATGGAAGACCAACCATTGAAGCAAAAGGAGGAAAGATCAATGACATCCCCAAACCAACTCCGTGGTACAAGAAATGGTGGGGCATCATTATTGAAATTGCCGTTCTTATTTCTGCAATCTTCACGGTTCTCCAATTCTTTAAGCATCCATGATCACTCTTAAGAAACAGCATCAGGGATATGAGAAATATAAGAACGCCTCAGTCCAATGGTTGGAACAGATTCCAAATTCATGGGAATTCCGTCGCGCAAAATTTATTTTTCGACAAATGAGAAGGCAAGCAAATGAAAATGATGAAATCATAACTGCCTTTAGGGATGGGGTAGTGACAGCAAGAAAAAACAGGCGAGAAGAAGGTTTTACAAATGCGATTCAAGAAATAGGCTATCAAGGCATCAGAAGCGGCGATTTAGTTATTCATGGAATGGACGGATTTGCAGGCGCGATTGGTGTTTCTGATTCGGATGGCAAGGCAAGCCCCGTTTATTCAGTCTGTTCAGCCATTCTTGATGTGTCTAATAATTATTATTCCTATCTTCTCAGGTATTTGGCCAAGAACAACTATTTGCTCTCCTTGGCTAAAGGTATTAGAGAAAGGTCGACCGATTTTAGATTTAAAGAATTTGCAGAGTTATTTTTGCCTATTTTTTCAAGGCATGAACAATCTCTTATTGCATCCTACCTCGACGAAAAATGTGCTCTCATCGATCGTATTATCGAAGATAAAAAGAAGCAGATTGAGATTCTTCAGGAGCAACGTGCGGCAATTATCAATCAAGCGGTCACAAAGGGGTTAGGTGAGAAGGTGGAGATGAAGGAGAGTGGGGTGGAATGGATTGGACAAATGCCAAAGCCTTGGGACATCAAGAAACTCAAAACGGTATTTCGATTCGAAAAAGGCAAAAGGGCAGGGCTATTTACAAAGGAGTATGTGAGTGACCAAAAAAATATTGGTGAATATCCGGTTTACAGCGGCCAAACAGAAGATGAAGGAGTGATGGGTAGGATCAATTCATATATTTATGACCTTGATGACACGATTTTTACTACGACGGTAGGCGCCAAAGTAATGACGCCAATGATTATCGGCGGAAAGTTCAGTCTCTCGCAAAACTGCGTTCTGTTTATCAAACAAGATAAGAAGATCGACGTTCGATATTTTTATTACCAGCTATTTCCAATGTTCAAATGGGAGAAAGACAGCATCCCATCACATATGCAGCCATCCCTGAGAGTTTCCGATCTCAATAAGTATTCTATTGCTTTTCCAGCTTACGAAGAACAAGTAAAAATTGCGAATTACATTGAGGAAAAAACAAAATTTATAGATGAATTTTCAAAAGAGATTGAGCGTTCAATCTCTCTTCTCAACGAATACAAAAACTCTCTTATCTCCCACATGGTGACGGGAAAGATAAAAGCTCCCACCCACGATCATGTCTGAAGCTTTTACACTCTCATCCATCGGCATCAACCTGTTTTGGCTGGTGATCGGATCGCTGGTGATTCTTCCTGCGATTATTGCGCTCACTTTTTCTTTCAAGGCCCCTTTCCTCGCTGTACGTCTGATTCGCCGTAATCGTCCATTAGGGAGAAATATTTATTGTGAAATTGCACAGGCGGATCGGTTCATGGATGTATGGATGCTGGGAGGATGGAGTTCTCCAGATGTACAATGTCAAAATGTGCTCACAAAGAACAACTGGGACTCCAGAGCGGGAAAAACTTCTGCTATTGATCAAGAGCTCGTCAAATTGAAGCTATTAGAGACTTACATTCGTGCAGATAACAACAATATGCCAATGGTGAGGCCCAAACGCGGTGCATACTGGCTCAGAAATTTTGCGGTTTTTCTTCTACTATTGGTTCTGAGAGTATCCATCTTTGGAGATCAGTATTCTCATATTGAGATACCCGAACATTGCAATGCAAAAAAACTTAAAGCCTTATTTTGGTACACGGTTATTGGTTTAGCGACATTTGTTCTTTTATTGATTCTTTTGATCTCTCATCTATTTTAACTATGGCTACTAACCTTCGCGAATCCGGCTTCGAAGCACACATCGAGAAATTCCTGATCAAAGAAAGGGGCTTCCTCAAACGCTCCGCACACGAGTACTACGATAAAGCGCTGTGCGTGGATCGTGACCTTCTGAAGCAGTTCATCGCAGCGACACAGCCGGACGAATGGGCGAAGCTCGTGGAGCATCATGGCGATCTGCTGGAAGAAAAATTCTTCAAGCGTCTGGATGAGGAAATTACCGCACGGGGACTACTCGAAGTCCTACGTAATGGTATCAAGGACAACGGCTGCTTTTTCCGACTTGCCTACTTCCAGCCCACATCCTCACGGAACGAAGAGATTGAGCAGCTTTTTGAGGCAAACATTCTGAGCGTCATGCGCCAGCTCAAGTATTCGGTGGTGAACGAAAATTGCGTCGACATGGTGTTGTTTCTCAATGGACTGCCATTCTGCAGCGTGGAACTCAAAAATCAGCTCACCGGGCAGTCGATTCTGCAAGGCATGAAGCAGTACAAAACTGACCGCGATCCCAAGGAGAAGCTCCTGTCTTTCGGCCGCTGCTTGGTACACATGGCCGTGGATACTGAGGAAGTACGTATGACGACGAAGCTGGAGGGACTACGCACGTATTTTCTCCCCTTCAACAAGGGCAATAATGGAGGTGCAGGTAACACTGTTCGCGAGGGGGAATACAAGACAGCCTACATGTGGGAGGACATCTGGAGCAGGGAAACGATTCTCGAAATCATCGGGCGATTCATGCATTTGCAGAAAATTGATGAGACGGATGCAAAGGGAAAAACCACCCGCAAAGAGAAGCTGATTTTCCCTCGCTACCACCAGTTACAAACCGTACGGTCGCTCATTGCCGATGCACGAAGCAAGGGTGCGGGGCAGAAGTACTTGATCGAGCACAGTGCGGGAAGCGGCAAGAGCAATACCATTGCATGGACATCGCACCATTTGGCAGAGCTTCATGATGCACAGAATCAGAAAATCTTCGATTCGATCATCGTCATTACGGATAGGCGGATCCTCGACCGTCAATTGCGCGAGACAGTACAACAATTCGAGCAGGTGCTTGGAGTAGTAAAGCCGATCACGGAGGGATCGAAGGAACTCAAGAGCGCATTGGAAGCCGGAGAGAAAATCATCATCACGACGTTGCAGAAATTCCCAGTGATCGTCGCGGATATCGGCCAGCTACCCGGCAAACGCTTTGCAGTGATCGTTGACGAGGCGCATTCGTCGCAATCGGGTGAAAGTACCAAAAGCCTCAAGCAAGTGCTCTCAACGACCTTGGAGAAGGCAGAAAAAGAGGACGAGGCCATGCACGAGGCGGATTTTGAGGATCAGATCCTCAAAGAGATGCAGAGTCGCGGGAGCCTGTCGAATGTCAGCTTCTTCGCTTTCACAGCGACACCAAAGCAGAAGACGATGGAGCTTTTCGGAGAAAAGCAGGCTGACGGAAGCTTTGTGCCGTTCAGTGTGTACTCCATGCGACAAGCCATTGAGGAAGGATTCATTCTTGATATCCTCAAGAATTACACGACCTACAAGACGTACTTCAATCTTTTGAAAAAGGCTCAAGATGACCCGGAATATCAAAAATCCCAAGCCCAGAGGCTTATGGTGAATTATGTTGATTTGCACGAACATACGGTCGGCATGAAAGTGCGAATCATCGGCGAACACTTCCTTTCGCAGATCGTGAAACTGACGGGTGGGAAAGCAAAGGCGATGATCGTCACCAAATCCCGCCTGCATGCCGTGCGCTACAAGATCGCAATGGATAGCTGGCTGCGTGAAAGTAATTTGCCAATCAAGGCGCTGGTGGCCTTCTCGGGCACGGTGCGCGACGGCGGACTGGATTACACGGAGAGTGGGATGAATAACGGTATTCCAGAGGCGAATACCGGGCATGAATTTGCGAAGGAGGAATCGAAGTTTCTTATTGTTGCGGAGAAATTCCAGACAGGCTTCGACCAGCCCCTCCTTACAGCCATGTATGTCGATAAGAAGCTCTCCGGGGTAAATGCAGTGCAGACGTTGAGCCGTCTGAATCGCACGCACCCGGACAAAGAGGAGGCATTCGTACTGGATTTTGTGAACGAGACGGATGACATCAAGAAATCTTTCGAACCGTATTACCAAACCACTGTTCTTTCCGAAGGAACGGACGCCAATCTTCTCCACAATCTTCAGCACGATATTCTGCAATTACATCTCTTTACGGAGCAAGAGGTCGCTGAGCTTGCGAAGATGTATCTTCGGGATGCTTCACCTGGAACGATCAACAGTTTCCTCGACCAGATAGTCGAACGTTTCAAGGCTCTTGATCCTGAGAGGCAGGAAAATCTGCGTGGAAAGATTCTTGATTACGTCCGGAAGTACGCATTTTTAGCACAGATTCTTACGTTCACAGATACGGGCTTGGAAAAGCTCTATATATTCCTCCGTCTCCTCAGGCTGAAACTGCCGATTATTCCAACCGAATTACCATTGGAAGTTCTCGAGCAAATTGATCTGGAGTCGATCAAAATCCCTAAAATTTCGATGGGTTCCATTCAATTGGGAATCGATGGCGAAGGCTTGGAACCAATGGAAGGCAGCAAGCGTGGCAGGGGCAATGTAGACCGGGATTTCCTTTCCAAAATCCTGAAAGAAGTAAATGAGCGATTTGGAACTGAGTTTACCGAAGACGACCGTCTCATTCTTAATTCTTTGAGCAATCGTCTCCTTCAGAATAAGAAATTGCAGGGAACCATGACCAATAACCCAAAAGACGCAGCCATGATCCGCTATGAAAAGATGTATCAGGATGAGAAAATCGGCATGCTTAATAGCCATTACAACCTCTATTCAAAGCTCGACCGAAACAAGGAAGTGGATGACTACGTCAAAACTCGCATATTCGACTTCATCTACAAGAAGTTGATGGAAGAGGAATGATCACCGAAGCCTAAAGACTATGGGTCGCTTTAGAACAAGGTCTTTACCCTAGTAAATGGCTCTGTGAAGCCCAAAAGTTCATGGCTGGGGAGGAGGGATTCGAACCCCCGCATGACGGGTCCAGAGCCCGTTGCCTTACCACTTGGCTACTCCCCAAGACATGCGTACCATACCATGCTCTCATGAATGTCAGTATGTCCCCATTCACGCAAGAGGATACGCGCCGGAATATCCTTGATGCGGCGCTGCGTCTGCTCGAAGAGGATGGCTTTGCCATGGAGCATGCGGAAGCACGGGAGATCCTCTCCGGGGCGGGAGCGGAGGTGGGGAATGATGGGCGGGTGCGCCTGCCGCACGCGCTAATCGAACGCGCGCTGGCAACGGCGGATCTCATCGCCTTCGCGGAACTCTCAGACGCTCTCCCGCTCTGCGCCGCGCAGAGCACCGCCCTCGTCCCCGGCGACGTCCCGCCGGAAATCGCCGACAGCTACCGCCTCGCGGTTGCCCTCCTCTATGGAGGGCATCGCGCGGGGGGAATTTCTCTCCCTGCCGCACACGCGCCGGTGGTTCCGCGCGGAAGCCCCGCGCCAGCCTGAAAGCATGAAGCTGTGTGGATCGCCACTCTCTGATCCGCGTGCCGCCGAAGTCCGGCGTCGGATGCAGGAGGAAACGAGTGTTACTCTTCCTCTATGAAGAGGGAGGGGAGCTTCACGCGCGACAAACCGGTTGGCGGACAGGAGAGGAAAAGTATGTTTGTTGTAGCAAAAAAAGGGGAGACGCGCGATGTGCGTCTCCCCAGGGCAGTTCTCACGCTGTCGTCATCCGCACGAACTTGGGGAGTCGTGCGGCGAAGCGCAGCGCATAGATTATTTCTGTCAGAGCGAATGGAATCGCCTTGACGTGTGGGAACGGGTTCCAGAGCAACTGCCAGCGCTTGCCGGCATATGTGCGCCAGAAACCGTTGAGCCATTTGCGCGACGCAGCGACGCAAAATGTGCGGCGAAACCAGTCTGTGACACCGCGGAGTGGTCCGGCCCATTTCTCCTGTACCTCTGTTGGCAACGCCGCATACTCGGACTCGAACACGAGGTACTGGAACCGGAAGAATTCTGCAAAGAAACGTCCTACGTAGCGCATGTGGCGCCACACTTCGCTCATACAATACCGACGGTACGGAAGGTACGGAGCTCCCGGCCTGCGGTCACGGTACGGCCGTATCCGGTAAAAGCCGGAGAGCATGGGGTGGGCCCCCTCCGTTACCACAGACCAGCGGTACCAGAAGTAATTGATGAGAAGGTAGAACCGCGCCGTGCGCGTGAGACACCGCCCGAGCGCGGCGAGCATATGCGGGATACTGTAGAACTGCCGCCATGCGCGCCCGTAGGCCGCGAACCACTCGGCACGGGTCATCAGCGGATGCTCAAAAACGGGGTGGAAGGAATCCTGCTCATTGAAGTCCGGATCGATTACTCTGCCTGTTGCCACCATGCGCGCGTGGTCCTCGCTCCCGGGGATCGGTGTGAGGATAAAGAACGACGCCTGATCGACGCCGAGCGCTTTCAGAGTTTCCACGTCGTGCGCCACGGATGCCGACGTGTCGGCGGGAAATCCGATGATGTAGCCCGCGTGCACGGCGATGCCGTGATCGTGGCACGCGCGCAACATGTGTTCGTACTCAGCGACGTTATTCTGTCGCTTCCCGACAGCCAGTAGATTCTCTGGATTCACGGACTCCACGCCCATGAAGATCTGACTGCAGCCAGCCTGCCCTAGCTTTGCGAGGAAGCGTGGAATCTTGTGGCATGCGAGGTCCGCCTGGACCATAAAGCTCACGTCGCAGCCGTTTTTCCGCAGTGCAATGAGTCCGTCGAGGATTTCCTCCCACACGGGACTTCGTACGAAGTTGTCGTCTGTGAAGAAAAACGTCGCTTTCCCATCCTTCAGGCATAGATGTTGCACTGCGGTCAGAATGGTATCGGGGCTCCTGCAGCGTGACAGGCGTCCATGTACATTGATGACAGAGCAGAAACTACATAGGAATGGGCAGCCCCGGCCGATGTCGAATGTCCGTATTTTCGTGACGAAGCTCCCAGAGAAGTATCCCGGCGGGTACTCAGGGAGAGGTGCGGTCGCGAGCGTCGGGGAGCCGCCGCGGTAGAGCGCCTTGGGGCTCCCAGCGATGATGTCGCGGAGCGCTTCCGTCCAAAGGTCTTCAGCCTCTCCTGCAAACACCACGACGCCATTGTCCATGAGCGTCTGAAGTTCAGAAGGCATCACATGCGGACATGGAATAGCGGTGCGGCGGCGGTCGTTGATGCCATCGAACATCGTGGCCACCGATCCGGAGACGTGGAAGCCGCCGATGGCGCAGACAGCGCCGCGCTTCTGCCAACGATCGATGAGATCGCAGGCGCGCGGGAATTGCGCGGTCTGCACGCCGACCATGGCGACGATGAGCTGCGTTCCCTGCTCAGGGAACCGCTGCCGGAGCCGCTCAAGCTGCCGCGCGTGTCGTTCGATGCCGTCCTCGAGGACGTGGATTTCCCGCGCGATGTGCGCTGGAAGAATCCGGTCGAGCGCATCGCGCGTGAGCGCGTACATCACGGCGAGGCTGTTACTTGGCAACACGCCGCGCAGAAAGCGGTACGGGAAGCCATCTTCGTCGTAGTGCGTGGGTTTCATGAGTACAACGACAATTCTGGAACTGGTCATGACAAATCCTCCTGGGTGCGTTAAAGCCGATGATGTAAAGAGCGAGAACTGCTTGAAACATAGATTGCCATAGTATAGATATCAGTCAACAGCCTCTCTACTGCAAAAACCACCCAGCGCATGCGCTGGGTGGTTTTCTTTGGACACAAGAGAAGAATTATTCCTCTCCCACTACATCCATCTGATCCATGACTTTGTCACATACCGCTTCCCCCTTCCATTTACCATCGAAGAAGTCACTGGCTGCGTCGCATGCCTCGACGATAGTGTTGGAGAATGATGCAGCGGAACCCTCTGCGTGGTCAACAACATCGCTCTCGTAATCACCGAGACCATCCGCGAGTTTCTGAACACTCACCCACTGCTTCACCAGTGTTAGAATGTGGTTCGTTGCTTTCGTTGCCGCAGACTTCGTCGGCTTCTTCGCAAATATCTTCTGCAATCCGCTCGTTGCCTTTTCCTCTGCAGCGTCTGCTTTATCGAGTGTTTTCTCCACCTTACTCTCCTGTGCCGCCGTCAATGTGGAGGCGGCGTCACTATCGCTTTCAGGCAGGCTATCGAGTAAGGAGTCGACGTTCGCGCTGCTTTTCTTTGGAACAAACTGATCGAAGTCATTCATATCGAAGCGTGGACCATCCTCACCATTGAATCCTCCTGTTGCACCCTTCATAGAGTGGCCCCCTTTGCCGAAGATTCCATCCTTGTCTCCCTGCCCACCCTTCATGGGGTAGCTTGTGCCCTTACCAAAGACCCCATCCTCTCCTTCGCCTTGCATCTTCTGTCCACCGAACTGTTTCATGTTATCTGATCCTCCCATAGGCTTGCGTTCAAATCTCCCGCCGGCGCGTTCCATCCCCTCCTTCCCTTCAAAGCCTTTGCTGAAACCACGATCAGCCCCCGTTTCCCCTTCGAAATCCGGAGCACCCGGACGGAATCCGGCCCCATCTTTCTGGAATGTTGCTCCATCTCTCTGGAAATCCATACCGTCTCTCTGGAACCCCCCGCCTCCCTGCATATCACCTCCCTGGAATCCCCCGCCTCCCCCCATATCGCCTCCCCCGGCAGGAGGCATGTAACCACCGCCCCCGCCGCCATCCATCGGAGGCATGGACATCTGTGCCGTGCTTAAACCTGCGAGGGTGATGACCCCCGAGGTCAGGAAAGCAACGACGCCTGCAACGACGAGTTGCTGTGATTGTCTATTCATAGAGGTATGTGTGTTAGGAAATAAATGTGACATGTATATTATACATTTTTTATGGGAAAATGCAAATCCCAGTGAACACACGTTTATCTATTCAGGAAGCCGGAAAAGAATGTTTTTACAGAATTGTAAAACTTACCTATAAGAGACTGTTCTTGAAAACTAGGCGGTAACCTTCGTGGTTTGGGATTTGGGGGAGCAGGTTGAACAGGTCGAGCTTGGGGAGCAGGTTGAGCCGGCATTTCTCGGACAGGTTGGACGAGGGGAAATAAGGGGACGGCGTCCACTTGTGGCTGCCTAATTTCTTGGGGTTGTTGAACTGGGGCAGCTTGCCGTTGCTGCTGTGGTGGAGGGGGTAATAGAGGTGCCTGTGTTTCTTGGAAAGTCGGAGCTGGCATTCCTTGGAAAGTCGGAGCATGTATAGCTGGGTTCACTTGTGGCTGCCTAATTTCTTGGGGTTGTTGAACTGGGGCAGCTTGCCGTTGCTGCTGTGGTGGAGGGGCCGACGGAAGCTGAGGCTGGAATCCTTGGGGAGGCTGATCTTGCATTTCTGGAAGTATCGCTCCCCCCGGTAAGGTGGCCTGATTTTCTTGGGGAGATTGTTCTTGCATTCCTGGAAATAGGGGAGCCTGAGGAGAGGGGGCCTGATTTTCTTGGGGAGATTGTTCTTGCATTCCTGGAAATAGGGGAGCCTGAGGAGAGGGAGCCTGATTCTCTTGGGAAGGCGATGTTGCGATATTCTTAACAACAACGTAACCGCAATTTTTCTTTGCGTGTTCCGCGCATTTATATGCGGCCTCAGCGGGAGACACATACATCCTCGGTCCAGCCCACCCATAGGTTTTAATGGGATTCTCTATTATATACTCCGGAGACCGTTTAGTCGAACCGTACCCTCCATACACCCTCGGATCCACAAGGAAGTAATTACTTAAAACATTTCCCACCTTTGACAACATAGCATAATTAACCTCAAATTTCGAAGGGTCGTCAGGAGCACACTTCACTGGATAGTTTTCACCGCCGGAAAAAGGGCAAAACCCGTGGCCCATTTCCGACGGTACGCAACAGTAACCAATATCTTTTAGAGGTGATGGGATGTAATCCAAAAGGACGGAGGCGCCATCACCGTATGGAATGTAATCCGGATTCATGATATTAGCCGTCACTAAAGCGCGCAGTTCTCCTGACACCGAGTACCAAACAGCCATGGATGTCACTATCAGGAGCGCCGTGACGAAGGCTACAGCGATAGGTCGCCGGAGATGCGTAGGACTCTTCATTTATAGAGGGAACCAATGAAAAAGGTGGACATTTTGTCACCCTGAGCGTAGTCGAAGGGCGACACAATAGCTTGCCGGTGTGATGGTTCGTCTACGCTCACCATGACATATCAGAGTTTTTCATTGGTTCCAGAGATGAATATGCATAACTCCATAAGAAGAAGGGTACCAGATGCGCTATGGATATCCACATGACAACGTATCGCGATGCTGGTGTGGATATCCGTAGGAACACTATCTAGGAAGCTACCACCTCCACTTTCTGCGCCTCTTTTTCTTTTGCGGGTTGGCCCCGACGGTGGAGAAAAACGCGGGCAAGGATATGGTGGATGCTGGAGGAGAGAGGAGGGGCGTCTGTTTCTGAGGGGCGGTCTTCCACAATCTTCCCGGAAACCATGCGGAGACGCCGTGCGTCGAGGGCAGAAGCGATGGACTCATCCCGCGAGCAGCAGATGATCGTTTGACCGTTAACATGGGCTTCAGTGAGGAGCGACACTGCGAGGGTGAAGGCATCGAGCGAGAGATCGGCAAACGGCTCATCAAGGAGAAGAATCATCGGATGAGCGATGAGAGCCCGACCAAGGCCGAGAAGTGTGCGAGCCTCTGGGGAGAGATCGGGAGGGCGGTGTTCCGCGTGTTCGAGGAGACCGAGACGCTCAAGCATACTCTGCGCGCTCCGCGAGCATTCCCGCTCGTCGATAGCATGGAGCAGGAGAGGGAAGGTGAGATTCTCTGTGACAGTTTTCCGAAGGAAGAGGTTGCCCTCCGCAAGTTTGAGTCCGATACGCTGCCGGTAGAGGCGGAGGACGGCGGGCGGGACGATCTGCAGATCAACGTTGTCGATGCTGATGACGCCTTTTTGGGGGGATTCGGCGCGAAGGAGGAGACGGATGAGAGTGGATTTTCCTGCCTTCGCGGGACCGGTGATGCAGACACACTCCTCTGGACCCACCGTGAACGTCACATCAGAGAGCGCCACCCTTTCTCCATACTGCTTTGTCACGCGAGAGAACGCAATCATGGAAAACAGTGTAGCATACTTACAGACATGATCACTGCCGACCACATAACCAATCTCCTTCTTAAGACCGGCGCAGTCTGTATATCAGTAGACAAACCTTTCATCTGGACAAGCGGCATTCGAGCCCCCATCTACTGCGATTTGCGGAAGCTCTACGGTCATCCGGAGGAGCGCGCGAGTATTGCAGAAGCTCTTACGGATGTGATCCGAGGCTTGCCGGTCATGCCGAAAGGCATTGCAGGGACAGCGACCGCAGCGATTGGCTGGGCAGCGCTCGTGGCAGAGAAACTGGGGCTCCCCTTTGCCTATGTGCGTCCGATGGCAAAGGAACATGGGACGCGGAAGCGGGTGGAGGGAGACCTTCCGCAATGTGCGTCGATCCTGGTGATCGAAGATCTTTTGTCCACTGCAGGGAGCGCAGTGGCGACAGTCGCAGCGCTGCGTGAAGAATGCTCTGCTGATGTGAGGGATATCGTAGTAATTTTCAGCTATGAGCTTCCGTCGGCATTCGTGAATGCCAGGCGTTGCTCTGTGCGGCTCCATCCTCTCGCAACGCGCACGGATCTCCTGGACGTTGCGCGGAAGCGCGACATGTTCTCTATAGGAGATATTGCAGACATTCAAGCGTTCTTTGAAGCCCCGGAGGAGTGGTGGCCACGGTTACGATTCCAGAAGTTGACGCCAACATCCAGTATTATATAGTTATTTGATGTATGGATAGAGATAGATCGTCGCAAGTGCATTCAATCGAGGAACGTCTTATGAAGTGCATAGAGGAAAAGCGGTACTCTGATGCGCTGGTGATCGGGAATGATCTCCTTCCACTCATTGCGGACGAGGATCGTTCTGTACGCCTGCGCATTTACCATCTGCTCAAGCGCTGTCCGGAGGTGGAGCTTTCGGAGGCACATCGGTGGAATGCGCGTGAGGTCGCGGAGGAGGTGATGGCGGACAGTGCACGTGCGCCGGAGGAAAGAATTCGCGCGCATATGCTGCGTTTCCTCATCGGTTCGTTCCCGTTTGGGACACCTCCACCGGATGGGGCCAGGGTCGCCGCCAATCGTCGATGGCTGCCGCGCGAGCTTATGGAGCTCTACGCAGAGGAGGCGGCGACGGAACTCCTTGGCCGTGGCTCAGAAGGGGATCCGGAGATCCGCCGTGATGCGCATATCGTTCGCTGCTTCACCTGTCCTGATCATCGGTCGGTCGAAGTGCACATGGAGGCATTACTTGTGGATGGGGATGAGAATGCCATTGTCCAGGGATGTTGCGGAGCATCGGAGGAATTTCATCAGGAAACGGCGTGCCGATTCCTCAATCGGGCTCTTGCAGCCGTGACGAAGGAGAAAGAAATTGCGCGATTACTCGAGTACAAGCTCTCCGTACTCCTTGGGCTCTACATGCGGGAATCAGTGGAAGGAGAAGACCAGGAAGAACAGCGCGATGCTGTTTATCGGGATTTTGTGGCGACGATGGCTCATCTGGAACTCTGCGGCGGAGCTCCATTTGAGCGCGCGCATGGGCACGTGTACTTCGCAATATTCGCCGAGTGGCATTCGGAATGCGCTCTCGCCGAACTGCACTGTGATATGGCGCAAGTTCTTGCGGAACATCTGCAGAACCCGCGTTTTCAACAAGACGTTGCGCATTGTCGCGAGTGGATCCTGTCCGAAGAGAATGACGAGGCGCAAGGGATGGACGAAGATGATGAGGACTCAAAAGATTATGATGAAGATGCCGATGACGACGATGATGGGGAGGAGTGGAAGAGGGCCTAGAACTGTTCCAGGAAGCGCGGATCATTCTCGAAGAAGAGCCGGATGTCCGGGATGCCATCGCGGATCATGATCATCCGCTCGACTCCGAATCCGAAGGCGAAGCCCTGCCAACTCTTTGGATCAATGCCGCAGTTGGCGAGGACATTGGGATGCGCCATCCCGCAGCCTGCGATTTCCATCCACTCCCCTTCGTTTCTCCACCGCATGTCCATTTCCAGGCCAGGTTCAACGAAGGGAAAGTAGCCGGTCCGGAAGCGAAATTCTGTTTCAGGGGAAATGAGTTCCTGCACTGCGGCAATCATGACGGCCTTCATGTTGGCAAGGGAGATGTCCCGATCAATCATCATTCCCTCCACCTGATGGAACATGGGGGAGTGTGTGGCATCATCATCCTTCCGATAGACTTTTCCCGGGCAGATCATGCGGAAGGGCGGAGTGTGCGTCCGCATGTAGCGGATTTGTACTGGAGACGTATGTCCACGGAGCAGCCATCGGTTTCCCGGCGCGGCTGGGAGAGAGAGGTAGAAGATGTCTTGGGCGTCGCGCGCGGCGTGTTCCCGTGGAAAGTTCAGAAGATCGAATTGGAGTTCCTCCGTTTCGATCTCCGGTCCGTAAGCAACATCAAATCCCATACGGCCGAAGACATCCTCAAGCTCTTCCATAAAACTTGGGATGGGGTGGAGGTGACCGCGTGGGGAAGGGGGAAGATCGATCGTGAGGTCCAGCGGATTCTCTGCGAGAGTATTCCGGTTTGCTTTCCCCAGAGCGGCGCGCTGATCGCGAAGAGCAGCGAGCGCCTGCGTTTTAAGGGTATTGAGAGACATTGCATCAGTTTTCCGCAGATTTGGCTTGAGAGAAGAAATGGCCGTGAATGCGATGGTGAAGACGCCGTTTTTGCGTCCGAAGCATTCATGTTCAAGCGCATCGAGCTCCGCGATATCCTGCGCATGCAGGATGCGCCGGAGGAGATTTTCGATAGGGGGAAGACTCTTAAACATGCAATGCAATTTCCACGAGGACAAACACGGTCAGGACAAGAAGAGTAATCCACCATGTGAGAATTTGAAAGAGGAGGAGCGAGAGGAGGAGAAGAGTGGATAGTCCGAGAAAGACCCCTTCCCTGAAGGCAATGCGGAAGATGATGGTATCGTTCTTGGCGGCGGGACCGAAACGTTTCCAGAGGATGTAGGCCAAAATCATGCTGATGGAGGACACAGAAAGGAGGAGGCTGAGATAGAACGCGGGGAGCGCATGGAGGGGCGCCTGTAAGGGGCTCACGCGGAAGAGGATGACGAGGAGAGAGGTGAAAGAAAGGAGCGCCGAGAGCCAGAGACTGAAGAGGAGGCTGGTCATGGGGCGAGTGGTTTGGCAATCGCGACAGCTGCGAGTGTGCCATCGAGGAATTGACGGAGACGCCGGAAATCTTCGGCGAGCGCTGTGCGGAGACTGGGGTTATGGAGAGCGGCGGCGGGATGGTAGATGGGGAAGATGGTCACGGCATCCGTCAGTGTCATTGGTTTTCCATGGACGGTCGTCATACTGAGCGTTGGGAAAAAATGACCGAGGGCATGGCGACCAAGAGGACAAATGACGCGTGGCCGAACGATAGCAATCTCCATTTTGAGCCATGGCATGCATTGCTCTTTTTCCTCCGGTGTCGGGTCCCTGTTGCCGGGGGGGCGATATTTCACGACGTTCGAGATGTACACGTCCTTTCGTTGAAGGCCGATGGAATGAAGGAGTTCATCGAGGAGTTGCCCTGCGGGTCCGACGAATGGGCGTCCGAGTTCGTCCTCTTTCTGTCCGGGCGCTTCCCCGATGAACATGACCTCCGCTGCGGGGTTTCCCTCGCCAAGGACAGGTTTCGCAGACTTGTGGAGCTCGCATCCTTTCCATGACAGCAATTTTTCCCGGAGATGATCGAGGGTCATGTCCATGTATTCAAGTATACCCTGCTTTCACCAGCGCTATCCGCTCCAGAATCTTCTGCCGCAGCGATGCGTCGCTCTCTGCGAGGATTTTCACGCATCACCGGCACGTCCGACGTCATCGGGAGGCTGATTTGGATATTGATGAGGTTTCTGTTATCCTCCTTTCCATGAGCTGGTTAATGTTAACAGTCATTGCTGAGCTTGTGGTATTGTTGCAGTTCTTGCATGCAGATGTGTCAGCAGAAGCTGGAGTTATTGGCTTTTGCTGTAAAGATAGAGGACAAGCTTGCATCCGGGGAACTAGAGAAATGTGCGTTAGAGGTACGTATGTCGTAGATATTGGCGTCGGAGGCCAGAACGATTGCAATTACAATATATGCAATGTGCCAACCATGTGCTGTACACAGGATAACTCTGCATTAGGTGGCTCATGCTTGGATAGAGTATCAAAAAGTGAATGCCTGGCACCAAACATATTTATGCCGGGGGCAACCATGGATTATTGCAAAATAAGCGAGCGACGGGGCTGCGTTTCTGGAGAAGAGTTTAATCCATTTGGCGCCGGATGGCAAGGTGGGCGGTGGAGATGGTTGAATCCATTTGTCGGCGGAGGGCAAGGTGGGCAGGTAGGGGGAGGGTTGAATCCACTTGGCGGCGGAGGGCAAGGTGGGCAGGTAGGGGGAGGGTTGAATCCACTTGTCGGCGGAGGGCAAGGTGGGCAGGGATTGGGAGGGTGGAATCCATTTGGCGGCGGAGGGCAAGGTGGGCAGGGAAGGGGAAGTGGTATGCCACCGATGCCGGATACTCTTAAAGCCGTACAAGATGCGTGGAAAAAGCAGAAAGCGTTACGAGACGAAGGGGCGAGTGGAGAGTTGTATCGAAAAGCAATGGAGGCGAGCAATCGTTTAAAGGAAAAAATAGCGGCGCAGGGCCAAGGCGGAGGCAAATCGCCAGGCGGAGGCAAATCGCCAGGCGGAGGCGGATCGCCAGACGGAGGCGGATCGCCAGACGGAGGCGGATCGCCAGACGGAGGCGGATCGCCAGGCGGAGGCGGATCGCCATACGGAGGGGAGCTTCCAGTCGTACTCTCTATCGAAGAACTCCGTGGCATGAAGGAGGAACTCGCAAAGCTCCAGACGCCAGAAGAGCAGGCGTTGATGAAACAGTCGCTGAAAGATCTTCAGAATGGATACAAAGAGTCTTTGAGGACATCCACGGCTCTCATGAACAGTCTCGCGAAGGACCAGCAAAAGTGGAAGAAGAAGCTTGATGATCTGGAAAAGGAGCCGCTGCTTGTAACGCAGACTCAACGCTTTCAGCATTGGCTGGCGCAGCTTCTGCAATCACCGACCGGTGGCGGCGCAACAGATCGGCCAAGCCCGATGACGACTTTGCAAAATCTCCAGCGGCAAATGCCTGATCTGATGTCTCTGCTCAATCTTTTTCTCAATCAAGCGGTGGAGATAGAAAAGCGGCTCCGGCAAATTCGTTTGCAGATTGCCAATATCCTGAGTAAGGGGCAGAGACCGGATGCGTCATTGGAGGATCAGGCGCAGTGGTTCGAGAAGCAACTCAAACTCAGGCAGGAGATTCAGCAGTTACTGCTCGATGGCGGGCAGTTGCTAACGCAACTCTCTGACAAATGGTACCAACAGACGATCCAAACGATCAGGCCGATACAGGCGCAACTGAACCAATCGAAGCAGAGTCTCGCGGATCTGCTGCTGCAATCGGAAGGTGACAGCGCTATGCTCGAGGATCAGCGCGATACGGCGACGGAGGCTCTCAAGGATGTGCAGAAGCTCATGGAGTCACTCGCAAAGCAGCAAAAACCCATGCGCACGCGGGGCAAGCTCCAGAGTACGGTGTCGCTATTCCTGAAAATACAGGAAGATTTAGAGAAAATCGAAGAGGAGATGGTTCGCTTAATGGGGTTACTCGACCAAAAACATTTCGAGAGTGATAGGAAAACTTTCGATCTGAATGTGAGCAAGTTTAATGCAGTGCAGGGGAAAGTGATCGTTTTGCGGCTAAAATTCGCGAACGAACAGAATAAGAATAAAAAGCTTCAGGAAGACTATGAGAAGTTTTTTGGGGAAACGGCGGATTCTGACGTAACCCCGCAAGAGATCGCGACGTATAATGAGAATTTCAGAAAGTTTAAAGCGGAGTCAGAGGCGACGCAGGCGAAAGCCGTAAAAACTCAGCAGGATGCGAATCAACAATTAATAGTGTCCGGGCAGACGTCTCAGAGTCTCCGGCAGGCGACGACACAATTGAGCGACAAAGTGGAACTCCTCGATCAGCAATTCAAAATTTTGAAGGACAGAGTCGAACAGCTCCGCGCAAAATGGCTGCAGTACGCCCCGAACACATAGTGAAAACTGTCAAGCCAATATTTTTTGCTGGAAAATGTTGGCTTGAGTATAATACTCTCATGAGCGTTCGCCGAATATTTTTCTTCACGATCATCCTTCTCCTGTTCGGCGCATCCGTGTGGTTCGGAGCTGTGATGCGCAACAGCAGGAACGCGCAGGAGCAAGCCGTACAACCGGGATGGTGCTGCATGCTTGATCAGCGTCAGTGCATTATAGCGCCGGGTGAGGCGGACTGTCGCATAGGAAGAGGCTCGACGTTCTCGTTTGACCGCGCCGCATGCGAGGCCGTTTGCAAAGCGACGGCCGGTCGCTCGATTCCATAAAAGCAGTTATTTGATCTTCCCATGACTCCATTGATGCGTGTCAACCTCCGAATCCCGCGCTCCCGACCGCTACTGTTGCCATTTTTTGTGATCGCTGCTCTCGCGATGCTTGCGATGTCGGGCGGAACGCGCGTGGCGCTTGCTGGAGAGATTTTTCCGGTGATGATAGAAGGAGGTGAGCAAGGAAGTGAGCGGCGAACTGAGCCATCATCCGGTCCGACAGGCTTCTGCTGCTACGATATATACTCGGAAGTAAATGATGGCGAGTGCGAGGAAGGGTGGACGGAGGCAGGGTGCAAGGGGAGTGACATCGACGGGTTAGGCAAACTCTGGAACGGCGACAAGCCCCTCTGCGATTTCATGTGCGGCAAGCAATATAAATTCTACTATTGCGATCCGGAAACGTACACCTGCAGCGATGACATAGATGACAGACCGGCATATTCATCTACAACCCCAGCGAACATCAGAAGAGGGTACAAGGAAGCGGAGTCATGCATTGCAGAGTGCGTTCCGCCGACTGTGGAGTTGAAGGCGTTTAGTCTTTGTTCTGAAAAGGATCATAACGATAATTCTATACCTCCTACCCGGTATGGTGGGTTCTATATAGACTTTCCGACAGATGTAGAACGAAGGTCTAATTACAATTCCACTCCGGACAAATTAAGATATGAGGACATGCATTCTGGAACCAGGATAACGTTTACGGTCGATGCATGTTTAAAACCTGTAGGTTTTCTGAGTGAACCGTTCAATATCGGTCATTTATCTTGGATAGTATCGTACATTCCAGGCAGCAGCATTATAGAATTTTCAGCTTCTGATTTGGATACTTCTATCGCCGATCCATCTTATGCAACCAAAGAACTTAATAATAGAATATCCGAATTGACTCAGTACGATCGATCATCATCCGAAAGAATCTTATTTACGATGCCTGTAGATTACGATTGCCCTCCGGGAGACACAATCTTCAGCGAGGCTACAATCGCATTGCAAACCGGTGAGTCGTTTAGAACCATACGGTCGGAGGAGGCCTCCTTCACCATCAAGGGCTGCGGTTGCAGCGTGTGCAAAGAGTGCGAGACAGCCGAAGGAGGAAAATGTGATTTTTCGACCTGCATATTCGAAGATCCCTATTCGCGCTATTGCAAATGGATGAGTTTAGATGACGTTCAAGGAACCGGATATTGCGTACCGGATTCGGAAAACGAGCAGTGCGATTACTTCTACGCTTGCTGCAAGAAGAAACCAAGCGCATCTAACCTCCGGGTGGGTTCTCTTACTGCTCAAATGGGCGGACTTTTTTCTGATGAGGTGATCGATTATCCATATAACGATAACAGGTATATCCAAGCAGCGCGCCATGATACACATACAACTGATAGTTTCGATGAAGCGAAGATTTGCGCAAATAT
>Ga0156011_108_pt1 | contig 39903 bp, 44 predicted proteins | sample RifCSPlowO2_02_FD_107665 | JGI IMG/M metagenome (GOLD analysis project Ga0156011, IMG submission 107665) | Candidatus Peribacteria bacterium RIFCSPLOWO2_02_FULL_55_36
AGTTCCTTCTCTTTCCCTTCCAGTTTTTTCTGGCGTTCCTGTTCCTTCCGCAGCATTTTTGCAACGAGTGTTTTTCCTCGGGGGTCTGCACTGATGCCAATCTCGACCGCGCGCTGAAAGAAGGTCTTCAACTTCATGCAGCACACGGTAGCCTGGAGTGACTGTCGGATTCAAGGGCATGTACAATACTACTTGCCATGGCGACAGTCACCATTCTCTATGCCAGCACCAGCGGACACACAGAATACGTCACACAGCTGCTCGAAGAGTGCTGGCATGATGAGAAATCTCTCGCAGTGAGACGTATCCGTGCGGAAGTGGCAAGGTCGGATGATCTCCTTGGATCCGATATCCTCGTTCTTGCTTCGGGAACCTGGAATGCGGGTGGTCAAGAAGGGCATCTCAATCTTCACATGCATGAGTTTCTCTTCGATCGTGCCAAGAATGCCGATCTCCAAGGTACGATGGTTGCAATCATTGCGCTCGGCGATGATCGGTACTTTTACACCTGTCGTGCCGGCGAGCACTTGCGACGGTTTGTCCAGACGCATGGGGGAGAGGTGATGGAACCCGCGCTCCTGATCGTGAATGAACCCTACGGGCAGGAGGAGAAGATCCGGTTGTGGAGTAACAAATTGCAGAAGGCTCTTCTCGCTCCGCCAAGCAGCGCTCGCTTGCCCGACGAATCCGAACCGCGTCGGTCTGCGCTTGCGCAGCCTGGCTCCGCGGAAACGCAATAAAAGCGGCGTGGATTACTGGTTATTGGAACTATGAATCGTGTTTCCATCAAAATCACCGGCGCACAAGGACAGGGGGTCAACTCTGTGGGGGAGATGTGTGCAAAAGGGTTGAAGCGCGCCGGATACTGTGTCTTCGGTTATCGGGAGTACATGTCGATCATTAAGGGTGGACACTCGAGTTACCAACTTGATATCAGTGGCGAGCAGATCGAGAGTGCGGAGGCACAGGTTGATATTCTTATCTGTTTCAATCATCTCGGTCTTGGGAAGAATGCACATGAAGTAAAACGGGGAGGAATCATTCTCCACCAAACACCGCAGTGGTCGTTTGCTGCCAGTGTGCAGAAGTTGCTCGATCGTCGTCATGTGCGTGTCCTCTATCTTCCGAATGAGATGATTCTCAAAAAACTCGAAGCAAAACCGATCCTCGGCAATGTCCTTATTACGAGTGTGGTGTGGGCACTCCTTGGTCGGAAGGAATCGGAGCTACAAGCGCTTGTACGGGAGCAATTTGGGCACAAGGGGAGGGAACTTCTCATGCTCAATTTCCGTTGCGTTGTCGAGGGCTTTGCATTTGCAACGTCCCATTCTGATCACCTGACAATCAAGCTTTCAAGCTCCAGCGCACGCTGGAAAGATCACCTCCTCGTCACTGGAAGCCAGGCGATGGGTCTTGGACTCATCCATGCCGGATGCCGGCTGTACGCCGGGTATCCTATGACGCCGAGTTCGCCGCTCCTCTCGTTCATTGCTGCCTGTCAGAACGCAACTGGCATGCTCGTGAAGCAGGCGGAGGATGAAATCACCGCCGCGCAGATGATGAGCGGGGCGATGTTCATGGGGACGCGCGCGGTGACCGCGACTTCCGGCGGCGGGTTCGATCTCATGACGGAGACGGTGTCGCTCAATGCCATCATCGAAAATCCATCCGTCTTCATCGTCGCGCAGCGGCCGGGGCCGGGGACGGGGCTCCCCACATGGACGGCGCAGGGCGATCTTCTCCTCGCCGCTACCGGCGCGCATGGAGAATTCTCGCGGATCGTCCTTGCCGTGAGCGATGCGCATGATTGTTTCTCTCTCATGCCTACCGCTTTCAATCTTGCGGAAGAGTGGCAGACGCCGGTTATCGTCCTCACGGACAAGCAGCTTGCCGAAGCGCTCTTCACGCAGGCTCCTTTCGATCATAAGACGGCGACGATCGAGCGTGGGCGGCTCGTCGTCCGTCCCGCGGAACTCCGGAAACTTCAAAGCACGGATCGGTACGATCCCACGACCCCCGACGGCGTTTCACCGCGATGGCTTCCGGGCGCGGAAGCGGCGACGTTTTGCGCGCAGGGCGATGAGCATGCCGCCGACGGGTCCGTCGATGAATCCGCTCCGAATGCGCGCATGCAGATGGAGAAACGCATGCGAAAAATAGAAGCGATACGGAAGACATTGCCGGAACCGGAGTTGTACATCGTAAGCAAAGATAGGAGTGTCACCCTGAGCTCGTCTAAGGGCGACACGACTGTAGGTACTCTTATTGTATCCTGGGGAAGCAATAAGGGTGTTATTCTTGATGCTATTTCATTATTGGTCCGAAGTCCGAAGTCCGAAGTCCGAAATCCTGCAATTGGCTACTTGCATTACACTTACCTTTGGCCGCTCAAGATCGAGCGTCTTGAAAAGCTTGTGAAGAAGGTAAAGAAGGTAGTGCTCATTGAGCAGAATTACCAGGGGCAGCTTGGGATGCTCCTGAAGATGCAGTGCGGCATCGATATTCCGCACAAGATTCTGAAGTACGATGGGAGGCCGTTCTTTGTGGATGAATTAGCGGAGAAGCTTTCATCTTTCATTTTTCATCTTTCATCCCCATGAATATCCCCTTGGATGCAGCAGGTATAAAGGTATTGAAGCAGTATTCCTGTGCGAATCAGTGCACATGGTGTGATGGGTGCGGGGATTACGGGATCTGGACTGCGGTGAAGCGCGCACTCACGGAACTTGGGATTGCTCCGTGGCAAGTTCTCCTCTGTTATGACGTTGGGTGTCATGGGAACATGAGCGACAAGCTCCTTGGGTACCGGTTCCATGGGTTGCATGGGCGCGTGATCCCCTTTGCTGTGGGTGCGAAGCTCGCGAACATGCGTGTGCCGGTGCTCGCTTTCGGCGGCGACGGAGCGACGTTCTCCGAGGGGGTTGGTCACCTCGTGCATGCGCTTCGTAGTAACTACCCCCTGACGTTCATTCTCCACAATAACGGGAACTACGGTCTCACGACTGGGCAGGCGAGTGCGGTGACCTGGCAGGGGCAACCGATGACCGCCTCTCCGAATGGGATTCCGGAGCACACACTCAATTCCATGGATTTTATCTTTTCACTGGAGCCAACATTCGTCGCGCGCACGTTCAGTGGGGACATTCCGCATATGACGAAGGTGTTCATAGAGGCAATCAAACACCAGGCGCATGGTTTTGCGTTAGTCGATGTTCTCCAGGCGTGCCCGACATACAATCACTTCGCAACGCACGAGTATTTGCTGGAACGTTGTTACGATGTGAGTCTTGGCAAGCACGACCCCAGTCATTTTGTGAAGGCCCGTACTCTTGCAATAGATACACAGAAGCGCATTGCCTGTGGGGTTCTCTATCAACGTACCGATATACAGAATTTCTACGATCGTCTGATGCCGCGGATTGGGGAGGAGACAACGCTCGTTCAGGAGGTTGGGAAAATTGATGTTTGCAGGTTTATGAAGAGGATGGTATGATATACTTAATGTCTGAAATTCCCAGTTCATCCAACGAAAGTCCTTGTCCATGGTGGCAAAGGCTTCCGGAGCGGGTTACTGCGTGTGTTCGTGCTGCCTTCCATCGGATCGTGCACGATCCTGTCGGGAAGCTCCTTACGCCGGAACTTACGGAGGAGATTCTCGCTGCGTGGGATAGAGAGTTAGAGGAAGATCGCAAACACAACCCGCGCCGCCCGTACGATATGGGTGAATATGAGCGTCGTATCGCCGTTCTCAATGGTATTGTTGATATGCATTACTCGTACCTTCTTACTGACCAAGATTGTGCGAGACAAGTGCGTTATCGCCTGATGGAGGCGGCCGGTCTCATTCATTATACGTAGTGTGATGTCGTGTGGCGCTGAGGAGCGCAGATCCGACGATGATTGGGTGTCGCAGGCAGAAGTGGAGAATGGGGAGGAGGCGGAGAGGATTTTTTGATGCACTTCTTTTCTCCTTTTCTCTCCGGAACTTTCCGATCATGTCTTCGAGTGTGCGGGAGAGAATATTCAGTGGATTTGGATGCGTGTCCATCGGCAACAGTCGGATTGCCCGTTCGATGCAGAGGATGTGATCGAACATTCCGCGACCTTCGATTCGGTTTTGCTCGCTTGCTCCTTTGGCATGGACGCGGAACGTGCCAAGATTTTCTCCGATGGAGTACCAGTCGGTGATCGTGAGGCACCGGGTCCAGTATTCGATATCGAGGCACTGGTACATGTGTTTGTCGAAGATACCGATGTCTTTCATGGCGTTCCATCTCAACATCACGAAGCTTGGTTCTCCGATGATGTTGGGGTGCAAATCATGATCGAGCCACCAGCGGAGGAATTCCTTTCCGTCATGAAGTCCAGGGACGATGTATTGCCGTCGGAATTGCCGGAGTTTTTTGTAAAGGTGTGCCGTTGCGATATTTTCCTCGCAATCGTATTCATGATCGCTCGAGACGAACCCAACGGTTGGGTGTGTTTCGAGAATGTGCAGAGAGCGCTCGAGGTAGTTCTGATGCCAGATGTCATCTTGGAAGAGGAACTGGAGAAAGGGAATGTCCGGCTTTGCCCTTCGGGCTTCGCCGAGACAAGCGTTCCAGTTGCCGCCGATGCCGCGGCGCGTTGGATTGCGTGCGAAGGTGATGTGAGGATTTTCTAGGTATTGTTTCACGACAGTATGGACGTCTACAGACGATGCGTCATCGTTGATATGGAGTGTCCACCGTTTTTCTGTTTGGGTAATAGCCGACTCCATTGCCGCTTGTAAAAAGTCCGGACGCGGTTCGTAGGTTGGAAGGAGGATGTGGATCAGTGGCTCGCGCATGCTGTTAGTGCAGTATACTCCACACATGCGCATCGATATTCTCACTCTCTTTCCTGCAATGTTCCATGGACCGCTTACAGAGAGCATCCTCGGGCGAGCTTCCCACGTCGTCCCCCTATGGGGGACTCTGCGGGACAGGCAGGATGATAAACCAATGGAGATACATCTCCATGATCTTTGCCAGTGGGGGAAGGGAAAGTGCAAACAGGTGGACGACAGTCCCTATGGAGGAGGAGTGGGGATGGTGATGCGGGCCGATGTGATAGTTCCTGCTGTGGAAGCTGTCATGAAAGACGGCGTGGAAGAAAACCGAGGAGGACCGTTTAGGGTATACCTGAGTCCGCGCGGGAAGAGACTTACGCAGGTAAAGGTGGAGAAATTTGCGAAAAAGCCGTGGCTCCTTCTTCTCTGCGGACACTATGAGGGGATTGATCAGCGGGTGATCGATGGTGGATGGATCGATGAGGAAGTCTCCATCGGCGATTATGTTCTCACTGGCGGGGAACTTCCGGCGATGGTGCTCATTGATGCCGTGGCGCGGCAATTGCCCGGAGTCCTTGGAAAGGATGCATCCGCTGAGGAGGAGAGTTTTTCGCATATTCTTGGACGCAAGCGGGAGTACCCGCACTACACGCGGCCGGAGGAGTTCCGCGGACACTGCGTTCCTTCGGTGTTGCTTGAGGGGGACCATGCAGCCATAGCCCTTTGGCGACGGGCACATACGCTATGATTTGCACATGCCAGAGTGGTTGCTCTACAGCGGCATCGTGATGGTGGGTTGGGGGTTGTGGGGATTCTTTGCGAAAATCGTCTCTCATTCCATCAATCCATTCGACTCTGTGTTCTACACCATGCTTGGATGGGTGTGCACGGTGGGGGTTCTTGCTCTTTTTCGCAAACCTTCTTTTCCTGTGGTATGGAACGGCGCCTTTTTTTCCTTTATCGTCGGCGTCATTGCGAGTCTCGTGTTTATCCCATTTATCCTGGCTCTCAGTAAGGGGAGAGCATCGATGGTCGTCACGGTCACCGCGCTCTATCCTCTGGTGACACTCATTCTCGCGTTCCTTTTCCTTCACGAGATGATCACCGTGCGCCAAGGTTTGGGCATGCTCCTTGCCATCTTTGCGGTGATCCTCATAAATGGATGATCGTGTCACCCTCCTCGGCATTCCCGTCGATTCTGTGACGCAGGAGGAGGCCGTGCGGATGCTGCACCGGTTTCTCGATGATGGTCGAGCGATGCACGTCATGACGCCGAATAGCGAGATGTTCACCGAAGCGGCGCGGAATCCTGTCTTTCGTGCTGTTCTTCAACGGAGCGCACTGAATCTTCCCGATAGCGTCGGTCTCATCCGGATGGCCCGGTGGACGGGACAAAAAATTGCGGAGCGTGTGACGGGGGTGGATACGGTTGAACGCCTCTGTGCGGAGCTCACGGAGGAACATCCGGTGTTTCTCCTTGGAGGGGTGGAGGGGGTAGGGGGTAGGGCGTCGGAAATTCTCTGTGCGCGGAATCCACGGTTGCGAGTTGTGGGAACATGTGCGGGATCGCCGCGGGAGGAGGATGTAGAGGAGATTCTTCGGCGCATCAACGATGCAAAGCCCCATCTTCTCCTTGTCGCGTTTGGAGCGCCGCATCAGGATATTTGGATAGATCGCCATCTTCCCGCAATGCCGAGCGTACGTGTTGCTATAGGAATTGGGGGGACACTGGATTTTCTTGCCGGCGTGCAGAAGCGTGCGCCGGTGCTTGTCCAGAAATTAGGGTTTGAGTGGTTGTGGCGGTTCATTCATGAACCGCAGCGATTCCGGAGGATTTGGAATGCCGTGGTGGTGTTTCCGTGGCTGGTTCTGCGGTACAAGGCTTTCCCTCCCCCTTTTAAGGTGGAGGGAAGAGAGAGGGTTTAATATTAACAACTATCACCCTTCCCTCTCCCCCTCCTTCGTCCGCCTGAGGCGGACTCCGGCGGGCAGGCGCGGGGAGAGGGATGAACGAGCCGATTTCTCTCTTATTTACTCTCGTAATCTTTCAATGCGTACCACTCCCCACTCCTCCCCCTGTTTTCGGAGGATAATGAGCTTTTTGCCTTCGCGTGTTTCTGCGAGGTAGTGGCGCTCGATAGTCGTGCTCCGTAGCAGCGTTGTATTCCGTATCCCTTCATCGGGCAGCAGCATGTAGATTCCAATGTCAGGCTTGTCCGTAAGGGCTGCACGGAGATTGAGAGCCGCTCTTCCAAGAAATGCAGTAGCGCCGACGACGATTCCGCTCCCGAGGAGCGCCCATCCCATGCCTGCGAGGAGCCGTGGCTTGTAGAAGGAGTGCCATTCCATGTGTTAGATGGTAGTCCATTATTGTACCATACTTTTATCTGCTATGGGAGTCTTTGTCATCATCCGTCATGGGCAATCGCAGTGGAATCTTGAGAATCTATTTGCTGGGTGGTCAGATATCCCTCTCACGGAGCAGGGACGGAATGATGCTGCGGTTGTTGCCCACCATCTCCAGGATTTTCATTTCGATGTGGCTTTCACATCGAAGCTGCAGCGGGCATCCGAGACGTTGCACATCATTCTCCAGGAACTTCAGCGGCAGTGTGTCCATGTCATTGCAGATCAGTCCCTCAATGAGCGGCACTACGGCGATCTCCAGGGGCTCAATAAGGCCGAGCTTGCGGCAAAGTACGGTCAGGAACAGGTGTATCGCTGGCGTCGTGGCTACAGCAATCGGCCACCGGGGGGGGAGAGTATTGAGGATTGTGTGAAGAGGGTGACCCCGTACTTCGTCGAACACATCCTCCCCGAAGTGGTTGCGGGAAAGACCGTTCTCGTCGTGGCGCACGGGAACAGCATGCGGCCGATGGTGAAATATCTCGAAGACCTCGATGCTCCTACAACGGCGACGATGGAAATCGGTCTCTGCACCCCCTATATCTATTGGTTCGAGGGCGGGAGAGTTGCCAAGAAGGAGGTGCGTGAGATCCCTGGCATTGTCACGAAGGGCGCGTCGCAGACGGAAGCGATAGTGCATGGAGGGCGGGTGTGAGATGCGCGATAAGGCGTGGGATTTCCTTGAGGTTTTCGACGAGCGTCACACCATCAAGCTTGTTGCCCAACGATTCAAGATATGGGCGAGAGTGGAAGCCACGTGTGCAGAGAATGGCCTGTGCCCCTGCGGCTTTCGCTGCCAAGGCATCATGGCTGAAATCTCCGATCACCAGCGTCTCCTCTCCACGTACCCGGTGTTCTTCCATGAGTTTTCCGAAAATCTCTGCCTTGTCGCATGCGTCCCCGACAATGCGTGCGAAGAAGTGTGTGAGGTTGTGGTGCAGCAGTTCTTTCTTGAGGATGTCCTCTGGGCAGCCGCTGACCAGGTGTTGTTTCTCCACAATCTCCGCCGTTTTTTGGAGTGTATGTCGTGTGTCAGGAAAGAGATTTGGTTGGTGGCTTCTTTCTTCTACTCCACTCCGAAAAATACTATTCAGATCGTCATTGGTGATGTGCGACGGGATACCGTGCCGCTGGTAGAACTCCATGTAATTGTGGACAATCTCACTGCGATAGACCTCAAAAGAGTGGCAGGGGAGAGCGAAGTGTCGGAAAATCCTCCGCACGCATTCGTAGATGTGCGTTGCATCGTTCTGGAGCGTTCCGTTCCAGTCCCAGATGATGAGACGAACTTTTCGCATGACAGGCGATCCTAGCAGGGTGTATAATGGCTAGTCCAGGGTGGTTGTTTGCGCCTTGGATGTTCTTTTCGTTCAACGGAGGTTTCTCATGAAGTCAGCGTTATGGTTCGCCATTGTTGCGATGCTCCTCGGGTCCATTGCAAGTGTAATGCTCCAGATGAAGGTTCGCCACATTTCTGCATGGCTCTTGCTCCTCGTGACGGATGTTGTGTGTATCGGACTTGCTGCGGGCTTCCTCGTGGCGCAAGGTGTTCCTGAATCTGCGTGGCCGAAGGGTGGAGAGTGGGGATGGCTTCTCCTCAGAGGCTTCATCGTCGCCATCGGTGCGTACTGCTTCTTTGCAGCGTTCCATTACGAAGGCGGGATGATGAGCATCCTGACAATATTCTCCCTTGCTCCGGTCTGTGCTGTTCTCCTCCTTGCGTTCTTCGGAGGGGGATGGCCGACGCTGCGGCAGTGGGTGGGATTGGTGCTTGCGCTCTGTGCAGTGTGGCTCGTGGTGGGTGGTAGGGGGCAGATATCTCCCTAATTCTGGGCCTCCTCATGGAGGCCCTTTTTTCGGGATCGCATTCGCTTCGTGCGTCCGGTTACGTGTGGACTTCTGATTCTTGTTGCGGTGCTCCTCGACGAGGTGTCGGATGCCGTCCTCGAGGGAAATTGACTGCGCGAACCCAAGGGTCGACTGAATTTTGGTGATGTCCGCCTGCTGTGTGCGGATGTAGTTCTCCGTCACAGGATTTTCGATGTGCCGAGGTTTGATCTCTGTTCCGATGACTTTGTTGATCACTCGAACGAGTTCAAGCACTGCGAGTGGGGTCCCGGTGCCGATGTTGAAGATGTCGTTTCCAATGTGTTTGTCGGTTTCCATAGCGAGTGTGATGCCTTGCACGACATCTATGACGTTCGTGAAGTCTCGCGTTTGTGTTCCGTCGCCATATATAATTGGCTGTTCATTGCGCATCATGCCCCAGACGAATTGGCTGATGAGGTTTGCGTAGACCCCCTTATGTTCTTCGTGCGGGCCGTAGACCGACATGAACCGAAATCCGATTATTTCAAGCGCCGGATGCGTGTGGTGATAGCACACACTGATGTTCTCCATTGCAATCTTCGTGACGGAGTAGTGATTTGTCGGGACTGGCGGTTGATCTTCTGTGAGGGGTGGCGTGGTGTTTCCGTACAGTGAAGAGGTAGAGGCGAAGAGGACTTTTTTCGCTCCACTGCGGTTGGCGTATTCGAGGACTTCGAGGAAGGAGAGGATACTGTTCCTGTAGGAGTCGACGATGTCCTTATGGAACATTGGCGCGGAAGACGTGCCTGCAAAGTGAACGATGTAGTCAAACTGACCAAGCGCATCAAGTGTCTCGCGGTTGGCCGCATCCCCTTCGACGAATTTTACGGAGGGAGAGAGGTGCTGCTGGTCACCGAGGAGGAGATTATCGAGCGCAATGATGTCGTATGCCTCACTGTGTGCATTGCAAAAATTCGATCCGATGAATCCGGCGCCGCCCGTGACGAGAATGCGTTTTTTGGGCATAGGATGACATTGTACACTGTCTCCGTGCTGCAGAAACTTCGTGAGGGGCTCGTTCTCATTCTCATAACTCTCCTCCCATTCCATGCGTTCCTTGTGACGGTAGTGACCCGGTGGATTGCGGGACCGGGGAATGCCCCCTTTTGGTGGCTTGCTCTCTGGAAGGAATTTCTTCTCGTATTCATTCTCCTCATTGTCGTTTCGGAACTCGTCCGGCGAAAATACCAATATATTAATATACTGGTATTCCCCTTCGATGTGCTCGATTGGGTGATAGTGGGATTGCTTGCTCTTGGCATCGGTATCTCCATTGTTCATTCTCCGGTCTTCGCCGAGGCTACGGCTGGCAAGCAATTTTCCATTCTCCCTTTCGCGCTTGGCGCGAAGTACACCCTCTTTCCTCTTCTTCTCTTCCTCATTTTCCGTCGCGTGCCGTGGTCGGAATACTTCTTACTTCTTACTTCTTACTTCTTACTTCTCACCGGTGCGGTTGTTGCTGCGTATGGCATTTTCACCCTCTTTCTTCCGGAATCCTTTTTCATCTGGCTTGGGTACAGCGATCTTCATTCGCTCTATTTCCCCGAGGGGCCATTGGCAGCGTTCCAGCAGATTGGGGGGACGGGAATCCGGAGGATTCAGTCGACATTCAGTGGGCCGAATCAATTGGGGATGTGGTTATTGGTCCCATGGAGTGTGTTAGTTGTTTTTCTTTTGCGGGAGCTGGAGAGAATTAGGAGTAAGGAGTTCTTACTTCTTATTTCTTACTTCTTACTTCTGCTTCTTTCTCTCTCTTTCACCTTCTCCCGTGCCGCATGGATGGGGGCTGCAGTGATTGTGTTTGTACTACTCACTACTCATTACAAACTACTCACTCGTTGGAAGTTACTGGGTTACTGGGTTACTGGGTTACTTTGTGTTGGGTTGATCGGTGTCATAGCGTTCCCAGAAATTTTCCTTCGCGAAGTGTCGACGAGTGGGCATTGGCGCAGGCCTGTGGAGGCGATCCGGGTGATCGCTGCGCATCCCTTTGGTCTTGGGCTTGGGAGCGCCGGACCAGCGCAGAATCGTCTGAGTGACTCCTGCGTGTTCCTTGCGGAGGGTGCGGATACATCGTGGGCAAAGAACCATCCGAATCTCTGTGTGTTCAGTGGCGCTGTACAAGTCCAACCCACTGGTCGTGTGTGCCGATGTCCATTTCTTCCAGAAAACTGGTACCTACAAGTGGGAGTGGAGCTTGGAGTCATTGGATTGGTTTTATATCTCCTGCTGGTGGGAGTTACTAGTTACTGGTTACTGGTTACTCGTCCATTGTCTCCGTGGTTCCTTGTATTTGTAGGGATCAGTACTGCCGCTCTCTTCCTCCACACATGGGAGGATAGTGCTGTTTCGTACACTATGTGGATTCTCCTTGCGAGCATTATTCCTGTAGGACGGAAGCGTTGCTTCTGTTGATGTACCATTCTGTTCTCGACTTAGGGGGGTCAGTACGCGCATTTCCTCGCGCGTCGTGTGCGTGGGTGATTATGCATCGTGTTGTTCGCGCCATTCCTCGCTGTCCCGGTATGTTCTTTTGTTTTCCATTATTATATATTATAACATTTTGTGAATAAGTTAGCAACTTTGAAGTGATGGAGAGTCATCACTCTATTCCCGTTTCCTTGGGTATACTGCGCTTTCCATGAATGAATTCTCCAATATTGAACTTCTTGCGCTGGTTCGTCGGGCGCAGGATGGGGAAGTCGATGCGTTTGAGAAGCTCTATAAGCACTTCTTCGTGCCAGTGTACCGGTATGCGGCTTTCCGTCTTCCACGTGAAGTGGCGGAAGATACCGTTGCCGATATTTTCGTGAAGGTGTGGGAGAAGTTGCACCGGTATAAGGAGCGGCGAGGGATACCCTTTGGTGCGTGGTTATTCCGGATTGCGCGTCATGCTATTATCGATGTTTACCGCTCTCAGCGTGGATTCGAGGAGGTTCCTGAGAATCTTCCAGATTCCGATTCTCTCAATCATCCGTCGCGGACGGTGGAGCAGGGAGAACTTCTCCGTGTTGTACGTGCGGCTCTCGCAGAACTTCCCCGTCGGTACCGGGAGGTCCTTATTCTGACATTTATTGCAGAATTGCCTCATAGCGAGGTTGCGCGTGTGCTCCATATGACCGAAGGTGGTGTGCGGGTACTGAAACTTCGGGCGCTTCGGCGTTTCGAGACGCTCCTTCCGCCGGAATACCGCAATTCCGCGTAACAGAAGCCCTCTTTTTCCGTTTTACTCAGTGTTGGTATGGATGGAACTCTCTGTATTCTCTGCGCCGCGTCCTCTCCCCCCACTGGGGCGGAGAGTGCTCTGTGGGCTCGTATTTCTCACTGTATTGCCGCTCCGGTTGTTCTTACGTCTCTTCATTCTCATCTTTCTCCGGATGCTCATGCATTTGCGCGTCTCTGGCAGAAGGTTCTTCAGCGTATTGACTCTCCTCATGTGTCTTCCATTTTTGTAGACATTCGGCGTGCTCTTGGTAATGTCGAGATGCCTACTCCGTCGTTTGCAACAGTATTCATTGCCCATCGTCGCTCTTCGTTCCAATGGGTAAAATGGGCTGCCGCATGCGCAGTGGTGGCTCTGGTTATCAAGTCGAGTCCTCTCCTTTTTTTCGCTGCATCTGGTATTGCCGATTCTACGGTTTTTCTCCTTCCGACTCGTGGTGAGGTGGAAGTGCGCATGGGAGAGGAATGGGTGCGTGTTCGCTCAGAACTCGTTCTGGATGACTCGATGCATATTCGTACGCGCGATGGAGAGGCGACGGTTGTTCTTCACGATGATGGCGTCCTTCGTCTTGGACCAGAAACGGAGCTCTTCCTTCGGGATATCCTCGATCGGCCACAGTCCAGTGGAGTCCCGACGGTTCTCTTTGATCATGGTCAACTCTGGGTGCAGGGTCTTGTTCCCCGCACTCTTGGTGCGATCGTTGTGTCGACGCCATTTGGTGATATCCGTATTCATGAGGGGAGTGTTGGTCTTCGTGTCGACACCGTTGTTGATGTTGCGGTGTGGGATCGTCATGTCACCGTGGATCGCGCGGAGGATTCTATGGTGATTCATGCGGGGGAGCGAGTGCAGCTGTGGTCGAAGAATATCCCCAGCGTCCATCGTATTCCTGCAAGAGAGTATATCGAACGCTGGGCTGTGCAGAACTTTGACCGCGATGCTGTGCATCGTCGGGAGATTGTGGAGCTCCAGCGCGAGCGCCGTGCGGCGCTCGCAGGTATTCTTCCGACCTCTTCCCTCTATCCAGTCAAGCGCGCAGCGGAGGCGGTCGATGTCTTCTTTACATTTGACGATGTTGAACGCACCCGAAAGCAACTTTCCTATGCAGAGAATCGTCTCAATGAAGCTGCCGCCCTTCTGAAAGATGGGGAAGACGCGACCCATGCACTTGGGGAGTACAAGGAGGCTCTTTTTGGTGTTGCAAACGGTTCGGGAGGGGAAGCTCTCCTTCACGATCAAATGGCCGAGAGTGTTGCAGATCTTGCTGCTGTCCTTCCTGATGATGATGGGTATGTCCTAAAGCAGGCGGTGCTCCTTGTACAGGGTGGGGATGTACAGGAGGTATTTCTTCTTGATTCCCTCGTGCTCCTGCGTGAACTTGTGACCAATGATCCCGTTCGTGCACGCAGTGCATTGGATACGGTACGCGAGCAGCTCGCATATTTACAGCCCGGAGAGAATGTCATCTCTCTCCCTGTTCGTACGGAGGCATTATCTCTCCTTTCGCAGGCAGTGCTTCTCCTTAGTGCAGATCAGGATAGAACAAAAGAAGGGCAGGCGCTTCTCAATGATGTTCTTGCGTATGTTCCTGCACCATTGCTCTCACCGCATGCATTGCTGAGTGATGAGGAAATCGCCAAGCTCAGTGCAGAAATACATGCACGGGTCTTTACGACTTACAAGATGCCGAAGAGTCGTATCAATCAACTTGTCGCAGAACTGCGTCGTTTCCGTGGACATCCGGACGAGGGGCGTATTCTCCGGCGAGTGTATTGGGATTTTCCCGAGGGGAGTGATCTTACGCGCTACGTACGTTCGACGATGCAGAACCTGCGTGTTCAGCGGATAGGAGATAGGAGTGATGTACGATTGTAATATGTATGAGATTACCGATCTCAAACCGGGCACCGCGATCCAAATCGATGGTGATCCCTACCTTGTGCTTTCTTCTCAATTCGGTCGCAAGAGCCAGAGCAAGGCGAACATGCAATGTAAATTGAAGAATATTCAAACGGGCGCAATCGTTGCACGCAATTTTCAGGGGAGTGAGAAGATTGAGCCTGCTGATATCGGATTCCGACGTGTCCAGTATCTCTATGCTTCGCCTCCGCTCAGCATAGGCAGCGATAGGTCGTATATATTCATGGATCTCCAGAACTACGACCAATTTATGCTTGATACGGGAACGGTGGGAGAGGCGGCGAAGTACCTCATCGAAGGCGGCGAAGTTGATGCATTGGTTTTTGGGGAGAAACCCATAGGTATCAAGTTGAAGCCGACGGTGGATATCAAGGTCGTGGAAACGTCACCTGGTGTCCGTGGCGATACCGCCACCGGTGGTGGCAAGCCTGCAAAGCTTGCGAGCGGTCTTACCATCAATGTTCCTCTTTTTATCAATGATGGGGACACCGTGCGGATCAATACGGAGACTGGGGCGTATAAGGAGAGAGTGAGTTAGGAAATTCCCTTTTGTAACATCTCGCTCACCCTCGCCGGGTCTACTTTCCCCCCCGTTTCCTTCATCACCCACCCGACGATCGCGCCGAGGGCTTGAGTTTTTCCTTTCTTGAAAGAGAGAACGGCGTTCGGGTTCGCGGCAATGGCACTGGCGACGATGTCCTGGAGTTCTCGGCTATCTGCGATCTGCGTGAGTCCATGTTCTTCGACAATTTCTCCCGCAGGTTTTCCTGTTTTTACCATGTCTTCGATGACCCTCTTTGCAGCGTTGCTCGATATTGCTCCAGAGGCGACAAGGTCGAGGAGGTCGAGAATACTGTCCGGGTGTGGGAGGTCTTTCATTGCTTTCCCATGTTTTTGCATGGCGCCGAGGAGTTGAGTGAGAACAATACCGGAAGTCTTATGGGCATCCTTTGTATAGTCGAGAACCGCATCGAAAATGCTCCGTAGTTTTGGTTCATCGAGGAGGATTTGTGCTTGCGATGTGTCGAGACCATGAATGAGATATGACTTCCGCTGCATGCGTGGGAGGTGAGGAATGGAGGCGCGCACATTTTCGATCTCTTTGGCAGAGAACGTGAGGGGAGGGATATCGGGTTCGGGGAAATAGCGGTAATCCTGGGCATCTTCCTTCTCTCGTAGAACGCGCGTACACCCCGTATCGTCGAGCCAGCCGACGGTGATGTTGCCCTTTAGTGGACCACCGGATTCTTCCCAGAGTTTCCGGAGTCGTTCCTCTTCGTACGTGAGGGCACGTTCAAGCGCCTTGAACGAATTGAGGTTTTTGATCTCGCTCCGTGGGTTGAGTTTTTCTATCCCTTTTTCCCGGAGAGAAATGGAGGCATCGAATCGCATCATGCCCTTGAACATGTCTGCTTCCGATGCACCGATTGTGACGAGGATGCTGCGGAGTTCCTGTGCGAAGGCGACGGCTTCCACAGCCGAGCGAAGATCCGGCTCCGTCACGATTTCCATGAGGGGAGTGCCGGCGCGGTTAAAGTCGCAGAGTGTTTTCCCTCCCACATGCGTTAGCTTCCCAGCATCGTTTTCGAGGTGGAGATGATGGATTCTGCAGCGATTCCCCTCACCATGCCCTCTCCCGTGGGGAGAGGGGAATCCCTCTGGCAGGTCATAGTCCACGTACCCTTTGGATGCCAATGGGAAATCGTACTGGGAGATTTGGAATCCCATCGGTAAATCCGGGTAGAAGTAATGCTTGCGGTCGAAGTGGCAATCGGAAGCGACAGTACAGTCGAGAGCGAGCGCGGCACGAGCTGCTTTCCCAATGGCCTCGCGATTCGGGACTGGGAGGGTTCCTGGGTGCCCCATGCAGATTTCACATACAGTCGTGTTCGGCTTCTTATTCCATGCATTATTATCGCAGCCGCAGAACATCTTCGTCTTCGTATTCATCTGTGCGTGGATTTCAAGGCCGATGATGACTTCGAGATTACGCATGTATCCGTTGTTGGTAATCGACGATGAGTATGCCTTCGAGATGGTCGATTTCATGTTGGAGAATTCGTGCCGGGAGTCCTTCGAGTTTCCGTTCTTCTTCTTTCCCCTTTCTGTTTCGGAATCGCACAGTGATTGCACACGAGCGTGGCACAAGAACCCATGTATCAGGGAGGCTGAGGCATCCTTCTTCTGCTGTTTCCTTTTTACGGCTGTTCCAGGTGATGTTTGGATTGACGAATGCAGTCACTTTTCCATGAAGGATTGCGATGCAGACGCGGAGCGAGAGTCCAATCTGTGGGGCCGCAAGGCCTACTCCTTCCGCTTTCTTCATTGTTTCCTCCATAGTGTTAAGGAGTGTACGAATGTCCTTCGTTACACGCGGAACCTCCTGCGTTTTTTTGCGTAGGATGGGATTATCTTTGCCAATGAGGATTGGGAGGACAGCGATGTGGGGGATTTTATAGGAATCACTACAAAAGATGTACATTGTGTCATCCCGAGCTCCGTGTCATCCCGAGCTCCGTGTCATCCCGAGCGTAGTCGAGGGACGAAGGGCGATACAATGATGTGCCAATGTGATGGTTCGTCTACGCTCACCATGACACATTGGCGTTTTTCTTTGGTATTTCTACGATTTTACCATTTCTGGCAATCCTGCCCTTCGTTGTAGCTCTTCAAAAGAATGGATATGCCCGTGTTCCAGGAGCTTTCTGAGCACCTGCGTAGTCAGGAGTACATCGGCCATGGCCCGGTGGCGGTCGGGGGGAATGGGAATTTGGAAGCGTTCGCAGAGAGCATCGAGACTATGACGAGATACTGTTGGGAAGAGGCTTTTACTGAGGAGCATTGTGCACAAGCACAGCGGGAGTTCGACGTATCCCCAGCAGCATTCCTTCTCCACCTCAAGGAAACCTCTATCGAAGGCGGCGTTGTGTGCAACAAGCAGAGAGTTCTTTGCGAATGCAAGGAATTCGGGGAGAACGGTCATAATGGTCGGTGCATCGCGCAATGCATCGTCAGTGATCTTGTTGATCCGCTTGGCATTCGGTGGAATCAGACATTCAGGATTTACGAATGAAGAAAAGGTTTTTGTCTGATCGATGCGTCCCTGTTCCACCCGTATGCCGCCGATTTCGATGATACGGTGTCCTCTTTTCGGATCGAGTCCCGTCGTCTCGATGTCGAATACGGTGAGAGAGGGGATGGGCATAGGAAACGGAATATAGGGTGAAGGTGAGGGCCGTGGCTAGGAGAAGGAGTTGAGCCACCGATTGGTTTATACTGTAATCATGCAACGACGAGGAATTTTCGGTGTGCCCATTCGGCGGGTGTTGCTGGAGCTGCGGAAACTCTATCATCCGCCGAAGACCTTTCTCCACTTCCGCACGCCGCTCGATCTCCTCATCGCCACCATCCTCTCCGCGCAGTGCACCGATGTTCGTGTGAATCTTGTGACGCGCACGATTCTGTATCCGAAGTACCGGACGGCGCGCGATTATCTGGACGTTTCCCGGCGTGGACTCGAGCGGGATATCCAGACGTGTGGTTTCTATCGGACGAAGGCGAAGAACATTCAGAAGATGTGTCAACTCCTCGTCACACGGTTTCGTGGGAAAGTTCCGCAGACGGTGGAGGAACTCACAGAGCTTCCGGGTGTTGGGCGAAAAACCGCGGCGATCATCCTCTCGGCGGCATTTGGGAAGAACGAGGGCATTGCCTGCGATACACATGTGATCCGTTTGTCCCAGCGTCTTGGTCTCACGCGGCATCACGATCCAAAGAAGATCGAGATCGACCTTATGCGTCTCCTTCCGCGACGTCAGTGGGGGGTCATCAATCCTCTCCTCATCAGCCACGGCCGTGCCGTGTGCACGGCAAGGAGCCGGAAGTGCGATCTGTGTGTGTTTCAGAAGGAGTGTCCCTCCTCCCTCACGATGGAGCGGAAGGATCTGGCTCAAAAATAGAGTTTGTTTCCTCTCTTTGCCACTTCGCCATCCAGCTCTCGCTTGCGCGAAGAATTCCGAAGCTGCTTTGCACAGTGCTCGAGCCAGATGGCTCAGGGTTTTGTCGTGGGAAGATTTGGTATTGATTTCACCGATGTAGCATATAAACTTCGGCAAGTACTAGCGGATTTTTCACTTTTTCCTCAGGAGGTGTACGATGGTCCTTGCGGGCGTGTTTTCAGGGATAGGCGGTCTCGTAATATATTGCCTTTACCTCTGCTGGTTGCGCTACTGGCTTTGGGTCTGGCGCATGCGGGAGGTTGCCTTATTACTCAATCGCCCTGGCCTTCGATCTTTTGAGGAGTTACAGCCGCTCTTCATTCGTTATGAGGAATGCTGTGACCGGGAAGGCGCATGGTACACGCGGTACCATTGGTGCCTGCTCATGGGGTCCGTCTTCTTCGGCCTCGCAGCATTTTGTGCCGTATCGCACTGGACGTGGGAGTGGCCATTCTTGCTGCATCTCCTCCTATCCATCCTCGGTGGGCTGTCGGCGCTTCTTGGGGTTGGATACCTTGGGTATGGTGTCGTACGGGAGAAGATTCTCCCGCTCGAGGATGGGAAATTCGAGGAAGAGTGATGGATGGGGCAGCTTCGGCTGCCCCTTTTTCATGTGCCTCATTTACTCTTGCATTTTTATACTTTTCATTTATGATATAAATCGCTGTTTCTTCACATTTTCGCCCTGTTTTTTTCAGCTTTGCTGCTGGAAGAAGGAGAAAAAGATGTACATGCAAGTTTTTGTGGCTCTGGTTATGTATGGAGCAGCTATCGCCCTCTTCTGCTTTGGTCATTTTTTTGGCCAGTTGGCCATGGAAGCAAAGCATAGGGCGGACGGATCCGCGGTAGCGCGGTACTCCCGGTGCCGTTGTCTATGCCTTGTTGGTGCATGGGTGGCCAGTGGCGCCATCGTCGTCGTTTGCATCTACCCGTTCCTTCTTCTCTAGTAGAGGGGGGCGGGCGGGTGGGAAACGGTGTCCCTCAGCTACGGCTGAGGGATTTTTTGTGCACTCCCCCCACCTTGTCCTTCCTCTTTGAAGAGAGCGTGTCTTGTGTATCCCATGGCGCCGCAAGCCCCAGTTGGCGGATTTTTTCTTCGAATTCGCCACGCTCACGGCTCTTGCGGGGGAGGCCTTCCTCCGTCAGGAATCCGTACTGCATCGCGAGCGTTTTTGCCTTCGTCGCATCCTTTTCCACAATGGCTTGGATGAGCGCGGTATCCATGCGGGAGAGACGGAGGGCGTGGTGGCGATAGTCGAGAAAGGATTCCCATGCTATGGGACACCATTTCGCGACGATCTCGTAGCCGATGACTTTGGCGTAATTACGAATCTCCAATTGCGCATGATCATCCATTCTCAAGTGGAGAAAATGGAAGAGATTATGCAGGTCGATTTTCCAGTACGCTTCGGTGTAGGTCGAGAGCGGCAGGTCTTTGCGCGCCTGCTCGCGGGCCACGCCGGAGCGGAGTCGTTCTTCGTAGACGGCACGCGCGTTCCTCTGGAGGATGTCCATTTTGTTGCAGGGTTTGGTTCATCGGGTAATACCGAGGAGCATGGCCTCTCGTTCCTGGGTCAGGGAGAGGTTTTGGAGGAGGAGGCGAAGTATCCAGCGGGTCACGGTGATGGCGGTGAACATGGAGAGGAGGACGCCAAAGCCGAGAGTGAGGGCGAAGCCGCGGACGATGGACGTGCCGATCAAGAAGAGGATCACGCAGGTAATGATCGTTGTGAGGTTGCTATCCAAAATGGCGGACCACGATCGTTCGAAGCCGGTCTCAATCGCTGTCCGGAGGAGTTTCCCTTTTCGGAGTTCCTCCTTGATCCGCTCGAAAATGAGGACATTAGTATCAATCGCCATGCCGACGGAGATGAGGGATCCCGCGATGCCCGCGAGGGTAAGGACGATGTACTGGCCGGAGAAGAAGAAGAGGGGCAGTTTGAGGAAAACAAGGAAGAGGAGGCAGTAGCATAGGAGGGAAAAGCATGCGACGAGGCCGAGAAGCCGGTACATGATGAGCAAATAAAGGAGAACGATTGCTAAACCCGTGAGACCAGCAAGCACCGAGGCGCGGAGAGAATCAGCGCCGAGGGATGCTTCCACTGTGCGCTGTCCTACAAGGTGGATTGGGGCTGGGATTGCTCCGGTATTGAGGTCTTGGGCGAAGGTGCGCGCTTCGTCAACATTGCGGCTTCCGGAGATAATTGCCGATCCGCCGATGATTTCTTCCTGTACTACTGGGGCAGAGATGAGTTGACCTCCCACGAAGATTGCAATGCGCTTGCTTACATTTTTTTGTGTCAGTTCCTGGAAAATTTTTCCTCCTTCTTCGTCGAATTGAATGCTGACTACGGGAAAGTTCGTAGTCGGATCAAAGACGACCGATGCCGTTTGGAAGTGCTTTCCATCGAGCGATGTATCTTGCCAGCCGGAAGGCACAAGAGAGAAGAACAGGTAGCGGAGAGGAAGAACCTCCTCTGTGCCACGCACATCGCCACGCTCTAGAGCGGAGAGGAGACGCTCGGAACGCTCTTTTCCATCATGTCCGGGGAGGTTGAGAGAATCGAAACTCGCGTGGGCGGCAGAAAGCTTTGGGAGGGAGTTCACCCGGATGATATGGAATCCGTACGGTGTTTCCACGGGGTCGCTCACTGCTCCCTGTTGGAGGCTGAAAGCAGCCTTTTCGAAGGTTGGCGCGGTTTCTCCTCTGGCAATTGACCCAAGGGAGCCGCTGTCCTTTCGCGATGGTCCATCGGATTCTTGGCGGGCGATGCGTTCGAAACTTTCTCCGTTTTGTAGTCTTCTCTGTATGTTCTGGATTTTCTTTCCGGCGTCCTCTTTTGTCCGTGTGACGCTCAAATCTGCCGCGATAGCTCCGTGGTATGCAACGAGGATATGGCTGACGTCGACTTCTTCCTGCGCTGGTTCCAAGAGACGGAGGAAGAGAAGCTCTCCTCCTCCGTTTTCTCCCGGTACCACACGAAGGTCGCCAGCGCGCATACTTTGCAGGGCATCTGCCACAGTTTTTGGTAACGTATCGAGTGGCCAGCGTTCTTTTAGAGTGTACTTTGAGCCGCGTTCACGGTGTTCCAGTTCCTGGAAGGCTTTTGGCGCCTCATTGATCACTTTCCCCGTCTGAGTTTTCGGTTGCACGATTTCTGCGAGAAAAATGCCGGGGATGTTATTCTGACTTTGCTTTCCCGCATCATCAGTTTCTTCTGTTTGGAGTTTCCCTTCTATTTGGACAACACCGCCGGTGGGAGAGGCTGTCCAGAGAGATACAAGACTTAGCGGAAGCTCTTCGCGGAAGTACGGGCGTTCCGGGACATACTGCATGCCAAGTTCATCGCCGATATCTTGTCCGATGTTGACGAGGGTTTCCCCGTCACGCAGCCTTTTCTGAGCATGCCGAACGCTCTCTCGCACTTCGAGGGCGAATTTTTCCGTCGGTGCTCGAAATTCCTCTTTAAATTCCAGCTGGATGGTTTTGCCGACGGTGTCGACGCATTTCTGTGGATCCACGATGCCGGGACATTCCACGAGAACATGTTTCTCGTTTCCCACATAGGAGGGGGTGATTGTCGTTTCGCTCACTCCGAGAGCATTCAGTCGTCGTTCAAGGACGATGCGGATCGCCTCGATGAGGTTGCGTTTTTGCTCGATGAGAATTTGTAGTTCTTCTTGAAGAGGCCTAACATTCTTTGTGGGAGAACCGCTTGCTTCTTGTGTGGCGATGTTCTGCGTGACATCATCGATTTGGTCGTTTATCTCATCTTCGGAAATCCGAAAGTCGATCTGCGTGCCGCCGGCGAGATCAAGTCCAAGGTGGAATCTGGGAGCCTGCAAAATTACCGGCATCCATTCCTTCCATGACGATGGTATTGCAACGATGATAACTGTTATCACGAGGATGGTTCCTGCAAGGCGTCGAAGCGTAAGGGGCGAAGACGATGGCATGGTGCGAATGTTATTCGATAAGAGTGAAGGTGACGTGCAGTCCGACGTTCATGTCATCCGCGAACATGCGGGCAATTTCGTAGGAAGGGATGTTCTGAATGACAATATCATCTTTTACCTTGTCCGTATCGACCGTGAGTTTACTCACCAATTGGTTGCGAACGAAGATGCCAATGGCTTTCCCTTTGTTCCTCTTGAAAATTTTCTGCATGATAGTGCGTCCATCTGGGCTAAAGTAGAGAATGACCATTCCTTGTTTTCCCTCTGGGCCATATGTGCGGGCTTCAACCCACTGTAGGTGTTCTTGCGTGATATCCGTTTTACGAAAGCCTCCATGATCTTCCACAACAGTGTCCGCTGTTTTCTCTGGACTCTGTTCCATGATGTTGAGGGAGAAAGGTTTCACTAGCTCCGTCGTGAGTGTTTCTCCCGCTTCTTTGTCGCGGATTTTCAGGGAGATGATTACTTCCTGATCGCGCGTTTTCATATCTTGTTCCAGGAGCTGGTCTCCCATACGTGAGAGTCGTCGTTCGATGACCCGAAGACTTGCAATAGTGAGTGAACTCTGTTGTTCGGCATCATCAATATTGAAGGAAATCTTGTACGCCACCTTTGTGGCGCCGCAGGCAGTGAGGATGAGCAGGGTGGAGAAGATGAGGATGCGTTTGAGCATAGAGGAGTTAGAGTATAGGTGTTCCACTAGCTTATGGAAGAGGTGTGTTGGTGAGGGTCGTACCGGACCGGAGCATTTTTCCAGCTAGATCGATGCCGTGGAGTTTACATTCATCGTCGAGAATGCACCGATCGAGGACGCAATCAATGACTCGACAGTTGTCGAAGAGAATAGTGTCTTGGAGTGAGGAGTGGGTTACCATTGTCCCAGCACCGATCACGATGCTTCCTGCGAGGTTTTTTCGGCTCTCTTCATCGATGCTGGCTGTTGGGTGGATGACAGGTTTTCCTGGTGGCACGAGCGCTCGTGTGGCTTCGAGATATGCATCGTACGAGCCGATATCGAACCATGGTTTATTGAAGATGAAGCAGTCGATGCGTTTTCCTCGTCGTAGGAGTTCTTCAAAAATTCCTCCAATATTGTCTGGATGCTCTCGTGCGTATTCTACGAGGATGGGCAGAGTCTCGTGAGGGAGAATTGAGCAGCCGGTGCTCACGAGAGTGGACAGAGTATGTGTGGGCTTTTCCTCGAATGCAGCAACGATGTTGCTTGTGGACAGCGGATTGTCGCTTTTGTGTTTGATTGTGACTATCCCAAACGTTTTTGCCTTTTCTGTATCGCCAATATTATATGCCGCAATAATTGGAATGCCTCTATGGTATGTGTTGAGGAAGTCCTTCAAAGAAAAACCAAAGTAGTTGTCGCCAGTGAGGAGGAGGACATCATCGATGATGCCTTCTTGGCGTATCCACTGGGCCACTGCACCGAGAGCGCCAAGTTTTTCTGTATCTTTCGTTGTTTTCTCTACGACGATAGTGATCGGCTGCTTGTGTGTTTCTTTCCACGCAGCAAATCCTGCCGCGAATGTGGCATTTGTACTAACAGTGATTTGCATCCCTTGGGGGATTTTTCCCACAATGTGTGTGAGGAGGGGCTTTCCTATGAGAGGGAGTAGGGGCTTTGACCGTTTTTCTGTCAGTGGCCAGAGGCGGGTAGCAAAACCTCCTGCAAGAATGAATGCCTGCATCATGGCGTACTATGCCTGTTTATTATGAGCTTGTCGAATGGCGAAGATGAAGGCACACATGAACTATATAAAGAAGAATGACCACCACGATGCCCTTGGGCGGACGACCGTCACGTGGAAGCCTTCCAGGGATTCAATCCGTTCATCGCGCTCCATGATTCCAAGGACAGAGGGGAGGAGCATGTAAGTGACATCGTGCATGCGGCACGCACTGAGGAGGTTGATGGTGTGTTCCACATTGCTGCATTGGATAAGGTGGGTGATGCTTTTCTCGGTGAGGATGGTGTCCAAGATGTTCAGTTTGCCAAGGACCGGGACACCGGCAATGCGTTCTTCCCGAACGCTGCGGCTATCGAGAATGCCGATCGGGGTGAGGGGACTCCGTTGTCTTTCGAGGGTATGGATGAGGCGGGCGGTCTCTCGCGTTGCACCGATGATGAGTGTAGGGAAACTCAGAGGAGGAGAGCGCAGGATATGCCGGATGATTCTTTGCATGATGATGTGCCATGCCCATATGCCGATGCTACTGAGGAAAAAAGCTTCGATGAGAAGCAGGCGACTGAAGAAGGCCGTAAAGCGAAAGTAGTATCCGAGGGTGAAGAGTGCGACTCCCAGGAGCGTTGCGGTGATAATGTGTGAGAGAGTGACGAGAGTTTTTTGGTTCCGTAGGGGATGGAATACACCGAGAGCGAGGAGGATCATGAGCCAGAATGGGGTAACTCCAACGATAACGGCGAGGAGTTTACTCAGGGGGAAATCCGTTGAGAGAATCCATCCAACGCGGATAAAGTATGCGAGGGCGTAGGTGCCAATGAAGATTGCGGCGTCACTGAGAATCCACAGGGCGACGAGGGTTTGATGCCGACGCATGTAGGGAGTATACGACGTTCTTCGGTTCACCGTGCCAGGTATAGAATATTTTTGTCACATCCCAAGGGAGCACATTGTTCCATGGCTTTCCGGAGGCAATGGATGGGGTTTTCTGGAAGACGTATTCCTGCATCCATGTCCATTTTTTTTGGAGAGCAATGTTTCCTTGAGCGCGGGTCTTGAAGGCTTCTGGCTGGAGGACGAAGTATGCGAATGTTTCTGCAAAATCTTCGAAGGCATCCTTCGCTGCGTATCCTGAGACGAAATCTTCTGGAGAGCTTCCGAGTTTCCGTGTTGTCTCCTGTACCCAGGAGATTCGGTAGAAGCTCGTACTGGGATCATTTTGGAAGATGATTTCCGGACCATCGTGGAAGAGGCTGGGTCCGCTTTCCGGTGTTCCACTGAGACAGCCGAGGTCGGTGATATGTCCAAATTCATGGACGAAGAGTGCCCGCAGTTCCGCATTCCGCACATTTCCACTGAGGATAATTGTTCCTTTTCCCGCAAGGCCTCGCTCATTCGGGCGGTCGTACCGAACGTAAAGATTCCGGAGACTTGCCTGGCATTGTCCGGGGAGTGCACGGATAGTGTTGCTCAGAAGGATTTGGTGGTCCGAGCGGATGTTGGGGTGGTTGACGACAGAGAGGAGGGCATTGGCAGGGAGTGGGGCGGCCGCATGGCTCTGAAGACTTGCACTACCACGGTCCTGTGCTATGCTTGTTCCAAGAATCACGAGTGTAACGGTGAGGAAGACTCTTCCCCATTGCGGATGTCGGCGCATGAGCGTGTGCGTTCTCTGTGGTTCCATGTTCAGAAAGGTAAAGGTTGTATTATATAATTTTTTTTCAATCATGTCAATGCCTTCGGAAGAGGCATTCTCTGCACTACAGGCTGGACAGAGGTATACAGTGACGGTAGAAAAGGTTACGCATGGTGGTGCGGGTCTTGCCCATATAGGGGGATTTCCTATTTTCATTCCACGGACTATTCCTGGTCAGGAGGTTGAGATTACGGTCACTAATAGGCTGGAGGCCTATGCGGAGGCTAGGGTGGAACGACTCCTGAAGCTTGCAAAAGATGAAATACGACCACGATGCGCTCATGCGCATGAATGTGGTGGATGCCTGTGGCAGAATCTTCCCTACGTCAAGCAGCTCCAGTATAAGGAGGATATTGTCCGCGAGACTCTTGAGCACCTGACTCCGGTCGATGCGGGCCTCCGCAGTACTCTTTCTGGGCGTGTTTTAAAGATCATTCCCAGTCCCCAGGTTTTTAATTATCGGAATAAGCTCGAACTTTCCTTCGGATATGCGGCGATGCGGACGAAAGAACACAGTGGGAAGCGGATCTATTTAAATGAGAATTCTACGATCGGTTTCCATCCTTCCGGTCAATTGGAAACGGTCATGCCGGTGACGGAGTGTCATTTGTACGATGAACAATTGTCCGCCCTCCTTCTTGATGTTCGGCGTTTTATTGGGGACAGACATCTATCCGTTTACAATCCAAAAACACATCGAGGTCTTCTCCGTACCCTTCTTCTTCGTCGTGGAGTCCATACTGGAGAACAGATGATCTGTTTCATGGTGAATGCACGGAAGCGTGAGTTGGAGCCTCTCTTTCAGTACTTTCTCCGTTTCGGTGGGCGTTCAGGACTTGTCTCCCTACTCGTTGCTGAGAATTGCGGTGTGAATGACAAGCCCGAATCTCCTCGTGTTCACTGTCTCGTTGGGAAAGCATCCATTACCGAACGTCTCTTTGATCTTGAGTTTGAGATTTCTCCCTTTTCCTTTTTTCAGACGAATACGCTTGGAACCGAGAAACTGTACCAGGCGCTCGTCGATTCCGTCGATATTACCCAGCGTGATACTGTGCTTGATGCATATTGTGGCATTGGGGCTATCGGTCAGTACCTTGCGCGGTTTTGTCAGAAGGTTGTGGGGATTGAAAGCCATCCGTCGGCGATTGAGGATGCGTTGCGGAGCAGCGGAAAGAATCGGATTGGGAATATCAGTTTCTACCGTGGACTGGCGGAGCAACTTCTCTCTGTGCAACTCAAACCCGGTGGAAAGTACACCTTTGATGTGATCATTCTCGATCCTCCGCGTGCCGGTTTGCATCCTGTCGCCAAGGATGCTGTTCTCGCCCATGCACCGCGACAGATTGTGTATATTTCCTACAATACAGCGACGTTTGCCCGTGATCTTGGGGGGTTCCTCAAGAATGGATATGAGCTTCGCTCAGTGCAACCTGTCGATATATTCCCGCACACGGCGCACATCGAGACTGTCAGTGTGTTGCAGAAGAAATAAACTCTTGTACCTCTGCGTATCCAATGATACTGTCCTTTTCTCGTATGTATCATTCTCAAGTTCCAGCTCCCGTTCCGCACATCCAGCGCGTTGTTGCGAAGGATTTTCCGTTTCATGATGCCATCCTTCTTGAAGAGTGCTGCTGTTATGACATTGATGTTCTTCAGCGACATTACAAGGGCAGTGCGATGTTTTTGGTGGCGACAGCGGTCTATCCGCAGCTCGTGGATTTTCCGGAGGACGATCCTCGCGGAGAGGGTGATTTGATGGGGTTCCTCGTGTCCGATGTTGACCGTGATGATGACGGAGAGGTCTATGGTGTGCTGAAGAATCTCGCTGTCTCCTGTGCGGAGGAGGACCCGGATTCCATTCGCACCGCGCTCATTCGGAGGTGGCAGGAAGAGTGTTGTCAGGAACTCTGGGATGGGCTTCGCGCGAGCTTTCTCTCGGAGCAGGAGGCTGAGCGTACGATCTTCCTTCGGGAGGCATTTCGTTCCATTGATACCTGTCCATGCTGCGATGCGGAGGTGTTCCAATGGCAATCAGGAGAGACGCAATCGCACGCGTTGTGATGATGTTTGGATGTCGTATACTTGCGGTAGCGCGGCCTCATCGTCTAGCGGTTAGGACACTAGGTTCTCAGCCTAGGAACCGGGGTTCGATTCCCCGTGGGGCTGCCAATTACGAAATCGCCGGTTTTGCAGCAGAACGCGCCACCCTTTTGCGGCTTGCGGCCGCAGCGTTTGCCCTTTGAGAAGAACGTTCGAGCCGATCGTTTTGAGAAATGCGCGAAATTCCTGCGGATCATCCTGTGACAGCAGTTTTTTGGCCTGACAACTACGAATAATGAACTCCCTCATCGGTTCGAGCCACTCATTGCCATTCCGTTCGCTGTTTCGGATTCTCTGATCGAGGTCCACCTTTCGCTGGAGAAGCTTGTTCTTCTTCTGAATGTATTCCTCGGCTTCGATCATTCCCTCCAATTTCATATCCAGAAGCTTCTCCAGCTTCCGCTCGATCTGCTCCTTTTCTTCCACGAGACAGCGAACGGCTGCCCGACCATCTGTGCGATCGTGAGACTCTTCCCTATCAAGCTCTCTGAGCATGTTCTCCGCCCAGTTGTCGGGCAGTGAGACCTTTTCGACGATCTTTCTCACCTGCTCAAGCAATGATTCCTCACGAAGGTATTTTTCGGAGCAGCTACCTTTCTTTTTGGTGCAACGATAGTAATGATGGCCTTTCTGTATCTCCGCAGTGACAGCGCAGCCACAAACGCCACATTGCATGAGTCCGATGAATGGGAAATCGTGTTTGCGCCTGCGCTGCTTCTTTCCTCGGTTCGCCATCACCCGCTGCACTTCGTCGAACAGGTCTTTGGCAATGAGTGGCTCGTGTTTTCCTTCATAGAGCTCGCCACGGAACTCCAGCATCCCGTAATAGGAGGGACGCCGGAGAATCTTCTGGATGGTGGAGAGGTGGAGGGCATTCCCTTTTCTACTTCTTAGTCCCTGCTCCTTCAGCCACCATGTCAGCGACTGGAATGTGTACTCCCCGGTGGCATACAGCTCAAAGGCCTTGCGGATGAGTGGTGCGCGTTCGGGATCGATGTCGATCTGCTTGGTGTATCGGTTATTGAGGTATCCCGAAGGCGCAGTCCAGCACCACTCACCGCGTCTCAGCTTCTGCCGGATGCCACGCTTCACATTCTCGCTCAAGTTGTCCACGTAGTATTTGCTCTGACCGAAAGCAATATTGAGCATGAACTTTCCCTGCGGTGTTGGCTCAAACCAGAAAGTCGGAAACCGCAAGGCCTTGAGCTTTTCTGTATCAAGGAGATAGATGATCTGTCCACCATCAACAGAGTTCCGTGCGAGCCTGTCGGGGTGCCATGCCAAAATCCCTTCCGCTTCCCCTCGCTCAATCTTTCGCAGCATTTCCGCGAACACGGTTCGTCCGGGTTCTTTGGCGGTTTTCGCCTCCTCGAAGGAGGCGGCAATTTCAAGGTGTTCTCTGGTGGCCAACTGTCGCAGCTCCGTAAGCTGCGCTTCAATCGAGAGCGTCTGACGCTCCTCGCTCTCCGATGATTTCCGTGCGTAGAGAAAATATCTCATGGGATCAGGAGAAAAAGTTTGCGTTTGGCGGCAAAGGGCAAATGTTGCGGCCGCAAGCCGCGAAGGGGTGGCGCGTACTGGTACAAAATCCGCGATTTCGTAATTGGCAGGCTGCGTTCGCAAAAATTCGAACAGATTTTAGCACCTCCGGCTGTGGCGGCTGAAATTTTGGGGGCACCAGCCGCCGCAGCTCCGACGACTGGCCGTTTCGGAAAACCGTCAAAGAACCCGGAAAACGATCGGCTCGAACGTTCTTCGGTCCGCCAAACGCAAACTTTTTCTGAATACTCACACACAAATCTTACCACCTTTTAGTGAGTGTACAATCGTACACCAAAACATTTATTCTAATAACGCACTACAAGTTTTATGTAAGTCGATCTATATTATTCACTATGGAATTTCCAAATGACTTTATCGATAGAATACTGTGTGGAGACTGTATTGAATTGATGAAGAAAATGCCGGATAAAAGTGTCGATCTTGTCGTGACGAGTCCTCCTTATAATTTAAAAAATTCAACAGGAAACGGCATGAAAGATGGTAGAGGAGGCAAATGGTCAGGAGCCGCACTAATGAATGGATACTCCCATCACCATGATGCTATGCCACATGACGAGTATGCTAAATGGCAACGCGAATGTCTTACAGAAATGCTTAGAGTCACCAAGGATGATGGCGCAATTTTCTATAATCATAAATGGAGAGTGCAGGCAGGGCTTCTGCAAGATAGACAAGACATTGTATCTGGCTTCCCTATAAGACAGATCATCATTTGGAAGCGAAAGGGTGGCTTTAACTTTAATGCAGGGTACTTTCTCCCTACATATGAGGTTATTTACCTTATTGCAAAGCCAAAATTCAAACTTGTTCCTAAAGCAAATGCATTTGGAGATGTCTGGGAGTTTACACAGGAGATGAATAATCCTCATCCAGCTGCGTTCCCCGCTGCTCTCATTGATCGGATTATCTCATCTACCACAGCACAGATAATTCTTGATCCATTCATGGGTTCAGGTACAACAGCTGTGGCTGCCAAGGAGCTTCGTCGACATTTTATCGGAATAGATATATCTCCTGACTATTGCCAAATGGCAGAAGAACGCATAGGTATAGCGAAGACCAGAGAAGTGTATAGCCTTCCTCAAAAACAACTCGCGTTACTCCACGCCTAGACTATGCAAATCTATACAAAAGAATCTCTTATCGAAAAGTTATTAGAGATTGTTAAACAGGGGTGGATCTCAAATAACCGTCACGGGAATCATGGTGGGATTGGCAATACACTTGAAGACTTGCTTGGAATCAAAGAAAATAATTTGCCTATTCCAAATGCTGCTGAATGGGAGCTAAAGACACAACGTCTCAATTCCACCTCACTCACAACACTTTTCCATATTGAACCCTCGCCACGTGCCATACGTTTTGTGCCGCAAGTACTCTTACCGAAATACGGTTGGGCGCACCAAGAGGACGGCAAAAAATACGCAAAAGGTGAAATGAGCTTCCGACAAACAATACATGGAAAATCTCGAAGTGATCGTGGCTTCAAGGTGGTGATTGATCGGGAATCGAAGAAGATTTTGATTTCCTTTGACGCGAAGAGTGTTGATCGACGGCATAAGGACTGGGTGCAGTCCGTGAAAAAACGAGTTAGCCTTGGTGAACTCAATCCGCAACCATATTGGGGTTTTGACGATTTGGAACACAAGGCTGGCACAAAACTACTCAATACCTTTTACGTTCAGGCGGAGGTTAAAATAAAGAATAAGAGTGAGTACTACCACTATGCAAAGGTAATGATGCTGCGGAATTTTAGTTTTGAAGGATTTTTAAAAGCATTAGAAGATGGGAAAATCCTCGTGGATTTTGATGCTCGCACTGGACACAATCATGGTACAAAATTCCGATTGAGGCAGAACTGTTTGCCGATGTTATACAAAAAAGCAACGACTATTATTTAACGTTCTATGAGTAGATTTTCATCTTACATCTTCGAGCTTCGATTCCAGCCATCCCCAAAAGTGCTCGATACAAGAGGGCAAATCGCTGAGGCACTTACAGATGATTTGTTCAATAAGTGGTTCATTTCCGCAGATGCAATACAACTCAACAGTGATGCAAATAAGGACATTGTTATGATATTCCGTCACAACTCGTTCGCTTTTGTGGCAAACAAGCAACAAAGTGCGGACTTTTTCATTGAGGGTGCAAAAAACATGTGCAGAAAAACTTGGACTTGGTTTCCATACACACAAATCAAAAGAATTGGAGTGCGATCCTCCTTCCTTACAGAGGTAGATTCTTTTGATGTTACTGTGAAAAAGTACAGGCAGAAATTCTTAGGATTAAGTGATGCAGAGATGGGGCAATTTGGTGGTGAATTGATAGACATAGGAACTCTGCTTAACTTCAAAAATGGAGATGATTTTTTTAATGTGAGTTCGGGGCCTATGGAAAAGCAGCAGTCAAAATGGATGCTACGCACAGAAGACGATGAAATTCCCGAGCAAGGCATCTATGTGGATGTTGATTACTTCACCAAACAACAGTCATCGGGCATAAGGCAAAAAGCAATATTGGAATTCATAGCTAAGGGTATTCTTAAGGGTGAGGAGATCAATAAAACAATTGTTGATTGGATTACCATTACTGAACAAACATGACTCCTACTACACAGGAACCTCCGGTAGATGGAGCAACCGGAAACGGCATGATCCAACGAGCGATATACAGAACTGGTGATGAAGCTTTGGATAAAATAGGCACAAGGGGAGAGGGTACTCCTATTAAGCTATCGGATCGTGCTCTTGCTCGTCTTTATAATACCATCAGAATAGTGCTTTGGATCATCGGAATTTCTGCCATACCCACTATAGGTTTCTTGGCATATCGTTTGATTGTGCCGGTGGCAAAATTGGAGGAAAAGGTGGTTAACGTACAAGAATCAATTGGCAAGATTGAGAATAGAATCGAGCGTTTGGAAAACAGAATATTTCTAGGAGAAGGGATCGATAAAGTGCCGTCTGAAAGTGAAGATCGCCAGAGAACACCTTGAAATTGCCCGAAACGGTCAATCTTCGTCGGAGCCGCGGCGGCTGGTGCCCCCAAAATTTCAGCCGCCGCAGCCGGAAGTGCTAAAATCTGTTCGAATTTTTGCGAACGCAGCCTGCCAATTACGAAATCGCCGGTTTTGCAGCAGAACGCGCCACCCTTTTGCGGCTTGCGGCCGCAGCGTTTGCCCTTTGAGAAGAACGTTCGAGCCGATCGTTTTTCCTCGTAAAAGTTCCTGAATTGTCTGGGAATCCAATGAGCCGAGCATGAAAAGCCAGACGAGAAGAGTATCTCCTAAACTCACTGTGTTTTCCAACAGCATGGCTCTTTGCATTTTGCGCAGTATTGTTCTCCGTTCTCATGAGCTTTTCCGCTGACACATTTTGCGCTGCAGCAGTGGGAACGAATATGAGCACGCAATGTGTTCGGTAGTCTTCGTCGAAGATCTACTGACGTGTGTTTCTCGCAGTACTGCCTTCCGTAGGAATCTTTGCCGCACTCTTTCACGAGACAAACAGCATATTTTTTCTGAATGGGAAGAGTGGGAAGAGGCTCGCAATACGCGCATTGTTGATTGTACCCCCTCCGTAGATTTTTTCCAAAAAGGTCTATTTTCTCTATAAATGTCAAGAAATTGCGTGAATTCGATTCAAGTTGGCTTTGATGAATGACTAGATGTACACTGCTGCAGTATTTTTTCTTTCCCCCTATTCTCTCATGCCTACAGGAACCATTAAGAAGAAAACCGAGAAAGGATTCGGTTTCATTTCCGTCGAAGGATCGGCTGATGTTTTTTTTCATAACAGCGCTTGTAATGGGCAGTATGACAGTATGCATGAGGGCCAAACAGTCCAGTTCGATGTTGAGAAAGGCGAAAAGGGACCGAAGGCCGCTAACGTTGTTGCCGTTTAATACAAGTGCGTTATCCCTGTGCTCCGCTGTCAGTGGAGCACAGGGTGGGGCCATTATTATTTTTTGAGTACTAGTGCGGGACATGCAATCCAATCCACTTCCGTCATTGCAGCCATCGGGTTTTCAGACCCTCGGGGTCGATCCACGACTTGCCACGCTCCTTGCGCAGCATCACATCACGGTTCCGACGCCTATCCAGCATCAGGCCATTCCACCGGCGCTCCAGGGGAAAGATCTTGTTGGTATCGCACAGACAGGCACTGGTAAGACCTTTGCCTTCGGTCTCCCCATGCTTCAGCAACTTGCGCGAACGCAGGGAAGGGGACTTGTTATTGTGCCGACGCGCGAGCTTGCCCAGCAAATCGATGACGCACTCGCTCCTCTTGCAGCCCTCTTCTTCATTCGCATCGCAACGTTCGTTGGAGGTGCTTCCATGCACCTGCAGCGCCAGATGCTTCGGATGAATCCACGCATTCTCGTCGCTACTCCCGGGCGCCTTAATGATCATCTGCGGCAGGGGACCATTACACTCAAGGAAGTGCGTATTCTGGTGCTCGATGAGGCAGACCGAATGCTCGATATGGGATTCAAGCCTCAGATCGATCGAATCCTCGCACACGTCCCGCGGGAGCGTCAGACGCTTCTCTTCTCTGCCACGATGCCTCGGGAAATTATGCAACTCGCGACAGGAGAGATGCATCTGCCTCTGCGTATTGAGGTGGCACCCACAGGGACGACGGTGGCAAAGGTAGAGCAAGAACTCATTATCGTGCGACAGGAGGACAAGGGTGCGCTCCTCATTTCTCTTGTGAAAGAGTATCGTGGGTCAATTCTTGTGTTCTCTCGTACGAAGCACGGTGCGAAGAAGATCACGCGTGTTTTGAACGTGGCAGGTTTCCACTCCGCCGAAATTCACGCAAACCGATCTCTCGCGCAGCGTCGCGCAGCGCTTGCTGGTTTTAAGTCTGGGCAATGCCGCATTTTGGTTGCAACAGATATCGCTTCTCGTGGCATAGATGTCATGGATATCGAGGTGGTCATCAATTACGACTTGCCGGACGATCCGTCAGATTATATTCACAGGATCGGCCGCACGGCACGTGCCGGTCGTGAAGGACGTGCGATTTCCTTTTCTACCCCCAGTCAGGCGCATCACATTCGGGATATCGAGAGGCTCATCCGCGCGCCTCTCCCTCGCAGAGTGCACTCTTCTTTGCCTGCGCTCTCTCTCGATCTCGATGTTGCTGTGACGCCACATCACCGTCACCATGTTCCTCGGTCACCGACCCATTATCATAATAGGCCTCGCCGAGCTTTCCATCAGCGAAGATCGCGGAGATGAAGATCGACCACCTTCGTATGATTCTTTCCGTTCTCCTCACTGCTTTTTTTCTCCTCCTTGTGCTGGTGCTGACGGTATGCCATCACGCCGTTCTCGGTGTGCCGTATGTGCCAACGCCTCGGCGTGTTGCGCGAGTGATGGTAGAACTTGCGCGTATTTGCGGAGACGAGCTCGTGTTCGATCTTGGAGCAGGTGACGGTCGGGTGCTGAGGACGGCTAAGCGGATGTTCCCGGATATTACTGCCATGGGGTATGAGATTGTTCCTGCGGTGTGGTTTTTTGGTTTTCTCCGGTGCGTACTGACGCGGAGTGGCGTGCATCTGAAATTCGGTGATGCATTCAGGGTGGATGTGCGGATGGCAGATGTTATTTTCCTTTACATGTCTCCCGCTTACATGGAGAAATTTGCGGTGAAGTTCGATCGGGAACTGCGTCCGGGGACGTTCGTCGTATCACATACGTTTCGCTTTCCCGATCGTCATCCAATCGAGGAGCGTCGGGTTCCTCTCCGGAGGGGGGATGCCAAACTCTTCCTGTATCGTTGGTAAGTATTCTTTGGAGTGGGACAAGATTCCCTATCCTCAATCCTCCTCCCAAGGTGTAGGATGCACTGGAGTGGTGGGTGCTTTTTTGTGCTGGAGGAACAGGAGGAGCGCCGTGTAGTACACCAGGAGTGGTAGGAGTGTTTGTTGTGGAAATTGGATGGAGACCATGGGAAAGAGGGCGATCGTCTCGGTGACGCGGATGATCCATTGGAGTACGATCCAGCAGGGAAATGCGAGGATGCGACCCAGGAGATCGTGCACAGTTCCACCGATGAGAGCGAGTGGTCCCATGAACATAATGAATGGAATGGCGGGGGCGACGAGGATGTTAGCTATTGGACTTAAGAGTGGAACGTTTCCGAAGAGTGCAGCTGCCCATGGAAGCGCTGTGCACTGAGCTGCCAGAGTCACTATGAGTGTCTCCCGTATTCCGAAGTATTCAGGAATATTCTGGAGGATTTTTTTTAGAATCGGTTGGAGTTCGGTGATGCCGATCACTGCAAGAAAGGAGAGCTGGAACGACGCGTCCCACCAGAGTTGCATGGGGTTCCAGAGAAGCATGAGACATGCTGTCCAGAGAATTATGCGCCGTGTTTCCGGGAGATGCCGTGAGTGGAGTGCGATGAGGCCGATGCTTCCCATGACTGCAGCGCGGACAGCCGATGGACTTGCGCCGACGAACAGCGTGAAGAGCGTCACTCCGGTGAGTGCTACGATGAGTCGTAGAATGGAAGGAAGTCTTGTCAGAAGGATGGAAATGGCGATGAGGAGTAGAGTGATGTTGTAGCCGGAGATGGCGAGGATGTGTGTGAGGCCAGCCGTTTGAAATGCTGTCAGTGTCTCTCTAGAGAACCCCCCCCTCTTCCCCAGGAGCAATCCTGTCAGGAGCGAGGCCTCTGGTTCGGAGAATAGGTCACGGATGCGAGCTGAGACCGCGTTGTTCCAGCGAGCGAGTGCTCGGATCAGGATGGATCCCTCTCGTTTCCCTGTTCTGGTGATTGTTGCGTATGAGATGGAACCAAGGATGCTTTGTGCGCGTAAATACTTTTCATAAGGGTGAGGGATACGTTCGATGTTTCCATCGATGTTGACCATGTCTCCATGGACGAATCGTGCCCGTATGTCCCTCGTGCGTACGGTGATTTTTCCATTTGCGGGGAGACGTTTCTGTTCGTTGGCAATTGTGCGGAGCTCAATGATATAGGTGATGGTTCCTTGTCTGGATTCGGGCAGGCCAGTGACCATTCCTTCCATCTGGAGTTTGGTTCCCATTGGGAGATGTTCCAGAGAAGTCATGATGGATTGTTCTGTTCGTGCGATGTTCCATAGAGCGAGGGAGATAGCCAAGATACAGGAGAGGAGAAGTGTAGTTTTTCGTTTCCATGCGTGGTGAAGGTAACCGAAACAACCGATGAAACCGAGGCAACCGATGGAAAGCCAAAGTGTGGGAGGGTACGATGGACGAAGCCACCACTGGAGTAGGAAAGTGGTGAAGATGAATGAGGAGGCAAAGGATGTGAGAGACATCAGGAGTGAGCGAGAGAAAGCCACTCGTCGGTTGTGAGGGTTTCGGGGCGGCGTGTGGGATCGATACTAGCCGTGGCAAGCGTTGCGGAAATGCTGGTGAATTTTCCAAGGGATGCGCGGAGCATCTTGCGTTTCTTCCGAAAGGCGATTGTGGCCAATTCGAACAACATAGAGAGTGTTTTCTCGTCGGCGAGTGGATGAGGGAAACACTCAATGTGGATGATCGCGGACTCCACGTTGGGTGGTGGAAGGAATGCATTGGGAGAGACAGTGCGGATGATACGAGGAGTGCCGTAGAGTTCGACGAGGAGCGTGAGGAGGCTCCGTTCCGGTTTCCCCATGATCTTTTCTGCCACTTCCTTCTGAATGAGGAGCGTGAGTGAGAGAGGTGGACGCTTGTTCTTCCGAAACACCGTCCGAAAGAGATTGGAGGTGATCTGGTAGGGAATGTTCGCGACGATTTTGTAGGGAGTCTCTGGATAGGAAAATTTCAGGGCATTTTCCTGAACAATGGCCAAATTCTTACTTCTTACTTCTTGATTCTGGGTGTGGATGAATTCTTGGAGGAGTGGTATGAGGCGGCGGTCGCACTCGATGGCGGTGACGTGAGGAGTGCGTTTCAGCAGTTCCCGCGTGAGGACGCCGATACCGGCTCCGATTTCGACAATATGATCGCAGAGTTGAATGTTTGCTGCATTCACAATGCATCGGAGCACGCGCTCATCAATGAGGAAATGTTGACCCATTTCCCTGGAGAGGCGGATGTTGTGAGCCCGGAGGAAGCTGCCGATTTCTTGAGCAAGGGACATAGGATAGAGGAGAGCATAGCGATTTTGTTATAATGCCGTGGTGCGTTTTCTGATTCTTCTCCTCACATTCCTCACCGCTTTCTCGGTTCCTCCACTCCATGCTACGCAATCTCTGCCTGTTTCGCGCGTCGCACACATGCAGCAGAGGAGGGAGCAACGCCGCAGAGCGCGCCTTGCTCGTCGCTTTCCCTCTTCCTCATCGTCCTCTCTTCCCACCGTACTTACTGTACCTACCTTATCCACAATACCCGCCCCCCCGTCCACCGATCCTCTCCCCGCTACCGACGTCCGCGCCGCAATTCTCCTCCTCGGGACGACGATGCCCATTCTTGGGAGCATCCGCATTTTCCCTCATGAGGAGCCACTCGATGTCCGGAGGATTTCCGTCGATTTCCTCGTCGCTCCTTTGAGCGTCGACTCTCTCCTTGTCTACGACGGCGACCGCCGCTTCCTTGGTCGGGCGATGTTTGATGCGTCCGTGAGCGGGAACCGGCGGTTTACACTCCGTTTCGCCAATGGCACGTTCGTCATTCCCCAGCGCGAGGAGCGGTCGGTGTACGTCCGTGCGCTTCTCAAGGAGCGTGATGCGGGTGGCGTGAGCGGGGAGGAACTCCGGGTGTACGAATTCCGGATCGAGGGGGACGGCGTATGGAGCAACGCGGAGTACGTCAAGCCGCTCACGGAAACGTTCCCGACATTCCAAACCGCGCGGGCACGGTTTACGAGTATTGCCAATGCCGATGCGCTGACGGGTCCTATTTCCTTGGGGCCTTCCCAGCGAATTGCGTCGTTCCGCTTCACGGGGGAGCGGAGCGACGGATCTACAGAGCTCCGCGTGACGTCCCTCACGTTCCAAGTGAGCGCATCCTCCGATATCACGTTGAGCAATGCCGTGGTGCGCGGGCGGGACGCGGTGGAGGATTATGGGTGTACGGTCGGATCAACGACGATCACGTGCAGTGACATTCCTGCTTCCCACGGTGTCATCGGGGACAGTAGCCGTGTCATTGAGCTCTATGCCGATGTCATGTCGACGGGGACAGTCAGTTCTCCCATTCTCCAGATCACTCTCAATAATCCCGGGACCGTGGATACCGTAGGACATATTACGTGGACCGACGGCACCACGACCTTCACCTGGGTCCCATTTGAGCAGCCGGTAGTGAGGGGGATACGGTGGAAGTAGCGCCGCTGTGTCATGGTGAGGTGCGAGGCTCGCTCCGCTCGTACTTCAGGGTGACAAACTGTGCACCTTTTTCAATGGTTTCCTAGAGTATTCGCAGCGGCGCGATACTCGTGGCGAATTTCTTTTTCTTCCCGGAGTCAAAGGCGATTTCTACGACGTCGCCGCGGCGGGCGGTGACGGTGCCGTGGCCGTGGGTCGGGTGGTGGACGCGCGTTCCCTCCTGGATGTCGTCGTGAATGACGGTTTCCTGGTTAAAATCGGAAGCGGGTTCCACTTGTCTGTACGGTTCGACGGAGTGTAGTTCGTCCCTCGAATCCGCTCGGGATGACACGAGGTGTTCCATTGGTGATTTTTTTGCAAGTCGTTCTCCTCGTGTCACAGCCCATGCGAAGGCACTGAGCACATCGTCGCTGCGGCGCTCGATCACCTCTTCCGGCAGATCATCGAGGAAGCGGCTCGGAGCATTCGTCTGCGTCTGTCCCCACAGGAAGCGACCGCGCGCGCAAAGGAGACGCAGGTGCGTTTTCGCGCGCGTCATGCCGACGTAGAGGAGGCGCCGCTCCTCTTCCAGTTGTTCTTTGTCGAAGAGGCTCGAACTGTGTGGGAGGAGTCCCTCCTCACAGCCTGCAATGATGGCGTGTTCAAATTCGAGTCCCTTACAGAGGTGAAGGGTCATGATGGTGAGGGCGTCATCCTGCATGTCATTCATCTTATCCACTTCAGAGATCAACGCGACTTCTTCCAGGAAACTTACGAGCGATATCTGCGGTTCGAGAGCATCGTATTTTTGCATGACAGTGAGGAGCTCTTGAATATTCCGCCATCGTTCCTCTCCCTCTTCCGTCTGATCGCGGATCCACTTCTCCATGCCAATAGTTTCGAGGAGTTCTTGTGTGAGGTGACGGACAGGGATCTCCGCTGCTCGTTTTTGGAAATGCTGCAGGCAATCGACGAAATCCCCGATACGTTTTTGTGGCCCCTCTTCGATGTCCTCGATGTTGTTCACGGATCGTAACGTTTCCCAGAGGGTGAGCGAGTGTGCGCTGGCATGCGACTGGATACGACCGAGGGTGATCGCGCCGATTTTCCGGGAAGGGACATTGAGAATCCGGAGGAGCGCAACGGTGTCCTCTGGATTTTGGAGAACATGGAGGTAGGCGAGGACATCCTTCACTTCCCCTCGTGCGTAGAATTTGAAGCCTCCGACGATGCGGTAGGGGAGACCACGCCGCATGCAGGCTTCTTCGAAGAGGCGCGATTGCGCATTGGTCCGGTAGAGGATGACCTGCTCGGCGAGCGCGAGGCCGTTTTTTCTCTGTTCTTCGACTGTACGAATCGCCTCCTCCGCCTCT
>Ga0156011_103_pt1 | contig 33500 bp, 36 predicted proteins | sample RifCSPlowO2_02_FD_107665 | JGI IMG/M metagenome (GOLD analysis project Ga0156011, IMG submission 107665) | Candidatus Peribacteria bacterium RIFCSPLOWO2_02_FULL_55_36
ATTTGAGGTTTCGTCAAATACTCTATCGCCCTTTTTCACTATGTATCAGGCTATTTGAACAAGAATATTGAATCTGGGGTCAGAAAACTGGGGCTTTTTAAGACAAATCGAATGGTGGTGCCTGGGCGACAAAATTATAACCGATTTTCGGGAAAACTGGTGCGGCGGCTGAAAAATTCGGGGGTAGCAGCCGCCGTTGCCGTGACGATTTGTAACTGCTCTTTTGCTGCCGTCAACGTTCCGAGTATCGTTGATTTGCAGGATCGTAATGCCAATAAGAGTACCGAAGAGGAGTACGAGATTGAAGGATTCGGATATCTGCATACCCATCATCATTCAAATCATTGATGAAGATAAAGTCTTTAAGCGACACTTGTCGCTTCTGAATCCTCGCGGCATTCTCTAGCATCACTGGAGAAAGACTGAATAAATCTATAGACGGAAAGAGAATTGTATCCCCCTGCTTTACTGTAAGAAAAGTAGGATTGAGGTCGTCGCCCCAGCTAATTCCTCCATTTCCTTTGTCTCTGGACGGTGGATGTATATAAAAATCGAAATATCCATTATGTGTCGTATCATTTGCATATTGTCTCCATTCAAGCCAGTTGTATTCAGGATCGTCGAATTGAAGCGTGACCGCGTCCGGTTCAACGTATGCGGTCCCCATCACTGCCCTATGTTTTTGGATTCCTGCCTTAAGCGGAAAAATATAGCGAGAAATGTTTAAGTTCACCGTTCCAGATGAGCCAGGAATAAAACGTTCGTGCAATTCTTCAATACTGTTATCGAGGCAAATTTCCTCTAAGGCTTCATTGCCTCTTTCTCGCGGCATAAAATTGCTCATGTCGCTGGCAATTTCAAAAACCAGAACGGGGCAATCTGGCTGGGTAGTAGCTTGTTCTTTATAATTGCCATGCACACCTTGTACATCCTCACTTTCTGCGCCAACAAAAACGACACTATCACTTGTAATAGATTCGACCTTCATTAATTGTAAAACATCCCCCTTACGCAAGGTAGCTCTGTCAAAGAATTGGGTTTCTCTCCGACTCAAGAGCGAAGGATCATGAAAAATCTCTAGGGACTGACTCGGACTATTATAGTGTTCACCTTCAAGTCTGTAGAGAATTTCCGCCATTTCACCCCTCGTCAACTTATCGGTCAATCCCATGATAGTTTTCGGGATGGCATCGTATGCTTCGAGACGGGCAACAGGACCATAGTACCACTCGCCACTTGGTCCGTGATCAATGGGCGAATTGATTCCCACATGACTTGCATGTTGGACAGTGATGATTTTTGAGGCTTCTACAAAGGATATGGTATTGACTGGCTTGAAGGTGCCATCTGGATAACCATCTATTAATCCACTGCACCGAGCGGCATTCACGAAAGATGCGAACCAACTCAAACGTGGTACATCCGGGAAGTCGGTGAATAAATCACAATTGGTGCCGGATTGGAAAGTGCCACTTTCGACCATGATTTTCACAAATTCCGCACGATTGATCGTCTGATCTGGTCGGAACATTCCATCGGGATACCCACTCACAATTCCTTCTGACTGAACATAGAGAATAGCATCGTAGTTGGGATGCGATCGTGGAACATCCGGGAATGCAGCCTCAGTTTTGCTTGGGAAAAATAGAACGCCGAGAAGGACAGTACTGCCGATTATCTTGTAGATAGCTTCGCGCATACATTCCTTATGTTAGGGAAATTTTGCGGATGGCGCTAGCCCAGTTCAAGCCGTCTTGCTTTTCCAGTTTCGCGTGCTGTTCTGACGGAAACGGTCGTGGCGTGGCGGCTGCCCCCCAATTTTCAGCTGCCGCGCCAATGTTCGCGGAAATCGGTTATGATTTTGTCGCCCAGGGACCACCAATTGCGACGTTCGGGGGTGGCGCGCAAAACGCGCCACCCTATTTTGGCTTCGTATTGCACCGCATTCTCTTTCCATTCGCCAACGGCAAAACTTTTCTTTTCTGTTATGATTCTCTCATGGACAACCGCTATGTCATCTACGTCCGAAAATCGAGTGAGCAGGAAGAGAGACAAGCGTTATCCATCGCTGCTCAATTTCGTGAACTCGAAGAGTACGCAGCAAAAGAGCAGTTACAAATCGTCGCCTCCTTCGAGGAGGCCAGAACAGCACGCGAAACCGGACGAACCGTATTCGGAGAAATGTTGGGATTGATTGTGAATGGTGAAGCAGATGGGATTTTGTCTTGGCATCCAGATCGCCTTGCTCGTAATGCCGTGGACGGCGGCCAGATTATCCATCTTCTCGACTGCGGAAAACTGAAAGACCTACGCTTCCCGACCATGACCTTCGACAATAGTCCGAATGGGAAATTCATGCTGCAAATCGCTTTTGGGCAGTCGAAATACTACACAGATGCTTTGAGTGAGAATGTGAAGCGGGGTATCCGACAGAAGCTCAAACGAGGCGAATGGTCATGGAAAGCGCCGACGGGCTATCTGAATAATCCTCATACGAGGAACATCGACATTGATTCAGAGAAAGCGCCTATCATTCGAGAAGCGTTCAGGCTGTACGCCACCGGAGAGTACACGCTCGATGCGATCAAGGACTTTCTCGTAGGGAAGGATTTCCGCAGTCGATTGAACAACATCATGGGCAAGGCCTCCGTCCAGACGATGCTGAAAAATCCCATTCACTGCGGACTCATGCAGGTGAACGGTGAACTGCATGAAGGTTCGTTCAAGCCACTCATCAGCAAAGAGCTGTTCGACACGTGCCAACTGGTTATGAAGAATCGAGGTAAAATGAAGCACAGGAGAAACCAAGATTTTCATTTCGTTGGCTGGCTCAAGTGTGCGGAGTGTGATTGCTCCATCACTTGCCAGAGGCAGAAAGGGCATCACTATTACCATTGCACAAAGAAGAAAGGTCCCTGCACAAGCAAGCACTACCTTCGTGAGGAAAAGATACTTGAGCAAGCCAGAAAGATTGTCGAACAGCTTTCCATGCCCGATGAATGGGCGGACAGCATGCTGCGGGAACTCGACAAGCAAGAAGTCCAGAGCAAGTCAGACCATCGGGCAGCCGTTCAGCACGTGAAGAATGAGAAGCGAGAATTGGAGAAGAAGCTGGAAGACCTCCTCGACCTTCGACTCGATGGCACGATTACCAATGACGAATACATTGTGAAGAAGAACAAGCTCGTATCTGCGAAGGTCGATCTTGACCAGAAAATCGCCCGAGCTGAACGGAACCATTGTGAGTGGCTAGAACCGTGTCGGCAGATGATTAGGCGCAGCAAGGAAGCCAAAAGTCTGCTTCACACCAAAGACTTCAAAGAAATCCCAACATTTCTCAAGCAAGCCGGCTCGAACTGGGCTTTGAAAGAGGATGCGGTGCAATACGAAGCCAAAATAGGGTGGCGCGTTTTGCGCGCCACCCCCGAACGTCGCAATTGGTGGGCAATACTGGATTTGAACCAGTGACCTTTCGGATGTGAACCGAACGCTCTAACCGCTGAGCTAATTGCCCATACAATAAAGAGTCTACGGTATGGCGAACTCCAGAGGAAAGTTCAGGAACGTGTGACGAACTCTATATCCTGATCGAGGCGGCTCTCCTCCGGGAGCACCTGACCATGGTATTTGCTCCCCGGCTTCTTATTGTACGGCGTCTCCGCGGGACTCGACATCGTCTCGAAGGCGATCTGACAAATGCGCATTCCCGCGTAGAGCGCCACCGGCATGCGATTGAGGTTGCTGATTTCGAGCGTCACCGTTCCGGAGAATCCCGGATCCACGAATCCCGCCGTCGAGTGGACGATGATCCCGAGACGCCCGAGGGAACTCCTCCCCTCCACGCGCACGACGAGATCATCGGGAACCGCAATATGCTCCCGCGTGACCCCGAGCACAAATTCGCCCGGTTGGACGATGAACGGTTCTCCGTCGGGAACGGTGATCATCCTCATGTTCCCCACAAACGTCTCCGCCTGTCGCGGATCGAGAACCGCAAACTTGCTGTGCTCGTACAACTTGAATGTGTTCCCCAGGTGCAAATCCATACTCGACGCATGAATATGCCAACTCTCCGGAGGATCTGCGGAACGTATTCGGACCCGCCCCTCGGCAATAACCCGCCGAATATCCCGGTCGGAGAGAATCATGGGAAAACCATAGCAGAGCACCCCCTTGCATCCAACGAGAAGTCACACGATGATGGACGGCATGACGGACAGGAAAGAAAATGAACGGCCAGAGGAAGCCAAGGACAACGAACCAGATTTGCGGGCGCTTTCCCGGCGACGGGTATCGCTCGTTGCGGAGTTTCAGACCTACATGCACATCACATTCGATGGGCTCTCCCTCGCCTCTCACGAAGAAACCGAGGCGCTCCGCACTCCCCTCCTCCAAATGGAACTCACGGAAGAGGACATCGGCGCATGGGAACATTTTCGCGCATTCCTCCCGAAACTCCTGAACGCAGCACAGGCGCTCCATGTCAAGATTGACGACCTCCTGCGGCAAGCTGCCGATGACCGCCTCCTGGATTCGAACGATATTGCTGCGTGGCATGCATTCTTCCGGAGTGCGAGCATCGATTTCCAGGGAAAGAAGAGGGGAGCAGAGGAACTCGCGAGAAACCTATCGCAAAAAATGCAAAATACGGACGAACATCCACCGAAGAAAAACCAGGAACACCAATCTGAGAAGAACATCCTAAAAAGAGATCAGGACGTTGAACAGAGACCTCAGGAGACAAGAGCGCAGGAAAAGAATGAAAAAAACACTCCACAAGAAACCCTTGAGAAGAGAGAGGAATACACCCCACAAAAGGAGCCACTCTCGCTCCTTCGGAACACACAAACACGTACACGGTGGCTCCTCACGCTCCTCCCCTCCCAAATTTCCCCCCTCTATACGGCCGCTGCCAAACGCGGATCCACCGCTTTGCATGCAGTACAGAAAACACTGGAACAGAGCCTAGTACGGCAAAATTTTGGCTTCTTACACAGGAAAGACACGATCATCCTCACAGCGGAGAAACTCCGGAACACCGAAGAATCCCTTGCAACATGCCAAGCCTCTGCCGCACAGAATGAAGAGGCCAAAACAGTCATTCTGGAACCTATCTCACTCGCCTCCCAATCTGTCGTCGTGCATGGCATTCATCAAACCCTCCTGGAAAACATAAAGACCCTGGAAAAATACGGAATGCAAGGCGTACAATGCTTGCTATGAGACATTCTCGTCTTGCACTCCTGAGTATCGCCATCACTCTCGGAGGATGCCTTCCAATAGCACAAGAACGCCAAGAATATGACCCTTTGAGCAATCCTCTCTATGCGAAACGCTACTATGACGAACTTCTGGAAAATCTCGTTTCGCTCTCTATTTATAAAAATCCTATTCTCCAGAAAAAAGGAAAGGAGAAGAAGGTCGAACTTTCGCGACGTGATGCCATCATGAAAGCCAAAGAAGCAGAACAAAAGCAACGGAGTGGTACAAAGGGGGCATTCATCCCAATGGAAGAGTACGCACATGGAATCGCTCTTCTCGACGGTCACACCATTTACCTCTCCTCAGACTTCGAGGTAACGCCGGGAATCTCCCTTCACCTCTTCCTCACGACTGCCGTCGACCCTCGTGATACGCCCTTTCCCGACCCCGATGCGATTGATTTCGGCCCACTCCAAAGCGCCTACGGAGCACAAGCATTTACAGCAAATCTTCCTGCGTCCACTATCCTCTACCGCACGGCAGTCCTCTGGGACACCGCATTAGAACGCCTGGTGAGTTTCGCTCAACTGAGCGAATAACTCAAAGCTTCTGCTGCATCTTCTTCACGAGTTCATCGATGGCATCGGTAATCACTTTCAGTTCGTTTTGTACCGGCTCACCATTCACAAAGAACGTGGGTGTGCCCTTCACTCCGACACTCTTCCCTTCCTCGTAATCTTCGAGAACCGTATCCTTCTTCATACGGGACTTGAGGCAGCGTTCAAAAAGAGGGACGTCGAGTTTCAATTCCTTCGCCCACACCGGTAAAATATCGGAACGAAGATCCAACTGTTTTTCGTATGCGATATCGACGAAATCCCAGAACTTTCCCTGATCTGCCGCACACTCACTCGCCTGTGCCGCCACCATGGCATGACGGTGGAGGGAGACGATGGGAAAATGCTTAAACTCAAAACGGACCTTCGCGCCGTAATTCTCTAAAAGAGGCTGCACGATCTTCGACTGTGCCACCCGACATGCAGGACATTGAAAATCCCCGAATTCGTGGATGACGATGGGAGAAGTCATGTTACTCTTCGGATGCGGACCCTTGTGCGATTCCGCCGAAAGTCCCGTCTTGTCGACACAGGCAGTAAGGAGAAAAAGACAGAGGAAGCCGGTGAGGAGGAGTGGGAAACGGTATCGCATAAGTGATGTCATGGTACACGTCACCCTTCCCAATGCAATCCGGCCCCTCCCTTCCCCTCTCCCGCGGGGAGAGGGAATCGCTATACTCCCCCCTGTGTCGCTCTACAGAAAATACCGGCCGAAAACCTTCGCTGGAGTTATTGGACAAAATCATATCGTCCAAACGTTGGAACGAGCAGTGGAACGCCAGGAAATCGCCCACGCGTATATCTTCTCCGGTCCACGCGGAACGGGGAAAACATCCATGGCACGCATCCTTGCGACCGTCATATTGACAAAAGGAATCACGGACATGACAATCCGAAGTCAGATCCTGAAAGGGATAGAAGAAGAGAATCTCGTAGACTTTCTGGAAATTGACGCCGCGAGCCATACACAGGTGGAGAATATCCGTGATCTCATTGAGAAAATACAGTTTTCACCAGTGGCGGCAAGCGCGAAAGTCTATGTCATCGACGAGGTGCATATGCTCAGTAAGAACGCATTCAATGCCCTCCTGAAAACCCTTGAAGAACCGCCCAAATACGCATACTTCATTCTGGCCACAACAGAACTCTGGAAAATTCCCGCTACGATCCAATCCCGCTGCCAACGTTTTGCTTTCCATCCTCTACGGGAAGAAGACATCATCCGGCAACTGCAATTCATTGCTGACCAGGAACACATCACGATTGACCGCCCGGCTCTTCGGACTATTGCGCACCATGCCCAGGGTGGCATGCGCGATGCTATCGCGCTCCTCGATCAACTTCGTTCCATAGGAAACATCACTGCGGCAGAAGTAAAACGGAGTATTGGTGAAAGTGGAGAAGAACTTGTTGCCACGATGTTCGATGCTCTCGAAAAGCACAATGCAAAGACCATAACTGACCTCACGCAAGAGCTCGAAGAGCGAGGAATCCCACCGGAGCTCTTCCTCCGAGAATGTCTGGTTGCCACCCGCCGCACACTACGGGAAGCAGTGGAAGATGGGGAATCTCCCACCCCATTCCTCCACCTCATGGACACCCTCCTCACAGCCCTACGCGAGGTACGGTGGTCCCCACTCCCCTCCCTCGTCATAGAATCTGCTTTTCTGTCGCTCTGTCACGAGGAAAAGGATGCGGAACGGTCATTCTTTGGATGGAAACGGCGACGGGGAACGGACAAAAAAAAAGAACAAGAGGAGAAAACACAGGACACCAAATCCTCTGCCATTCTTGAGGCTCCGGAAATTGCCCTGGAAACACTGCAAGACCGGTGGTCAACCATCATCCCAACCGTTCGATCTCCGGCAGTACGCATGTCTCTGAAGAACTGTCGCCTCTCATCCCTCGAGGGAACAAACCTCACCATGATCTTCCAATCAGCATTCCATCGAGACAAAGTTGCCGAAGTCGCGGCTTCGAGGGAAATTGAGCAATGCATCGCCTCCGTCTTCAAGGCGCAAATCCGCATCCGGTGTCTCCTGGAAGAAGAGAAAAATCCGAAGACACTTTTGCAAACGGACGCCGTCGATCTCGCACAGGCCGCCGCAGAGGTGTTCTAATCAGTCATAGACACAATCTTCTCCATGAACACCGCAACGGAAAAGCAGCGCATACGTGATGCCATACGAGAACGCCTCCAACATCTGCCATCGCAGACGCTCGCTCGGGAGAGTCACCTCATCTGCAAGCGTCTCACCGATCTTCTCCCTCCCAAGCCTATCGTCCTTGCTGCCTTCTTCCCACTCAAAACGGAACCGGATATCCGCCCCTTCCTTCGGTCGCTCCTGAAAAACGGCGCAGAACTCTACCTCCCGAATTCCAGCACATCGCCCTTCCTCTTCCGCCGCATCACGAACCTACTGGAACTGAAGATCGGTCCGTGGAATATCCCGGAACCGCCCATCACCGCATCTCCCATCGACCCATCGCGCCTACAGTACGCCCTTATCCCTGGCCGTGCCTTCGATGAGGAAGGATGGCGCATTGGACGCGGCAGCGCAGGATACGATCTCTGGATACGGCAGCAACGCAAGGAACATCCAAAGACGCTCTTCTGGGGCATTGCCTTCGAGTGCCAAATCCTCCCAACAGTCCCGCACGCGGAACACGATGAACGGATGGATGGGATTGTCACAGCCAGTGGACTACAACATACCACCTACAACCTATAACCTATAGCCATGCCGACATATGAGCACCTTCGAAAAGAAGACCCAGAGATATTCGCTGCGCTCACGGGCGAGATGCGCCGGCAGCAGGATGGCGTGGAACTCATTGCCTCGGAAAATTACATTTCCGCCGCGGTCATGGAAACCATGGCGTCCGTCTTCAATAACAAATACAGCGAAGGATATCCCGGCCGACGGTACTACGGTGGTCAGGAATTCACCGATCAAGCGGAAACGCTCGCAATCGAACGCGCGAAGACCCTGTTCGATGCGGGTCACGCAAACGTCCAGCCGCATGCGGGAGCTCCGGCCAATATCGCGGTGTACTTCGCCCTCCTCGAACCAGGGGACACCGTGATGAGTATGGACCTCAGCCATGGAGGTCACCTCTCGCATGGACATCCCGTCACCTACATGACAAAAATTTTCCGCTTCGTCCGCTATAAGATGAAAGATCCGGAGACCGGCGCCATCGATTATGACGCCATGCGGACCGTTGCGCGACAAGAAAAGCCGAAAATTCTCCTAGCCGGCTTCTCCTCCTACCCGCGCGAGCTCGACTACGCCGCAATGAAGGCGATCGCGGACGAGGTGGGCGCCATCACCATGGCAGACATGGCGCATATCGCCGGCCTCATAGCGGGAAAAGCCCTCCGCAATCCCTTTGCAGACGGCTTTGATGTTATCACGACCACGACGCATAAAACCCTCCGCGGCCCCCGCGGTGGAATGATCCTCACGCGCACACCGGAAATCGGTCAAAAAATCGACAAGGCGGTCTTCCCGGGCTTTCAGGGCGGCCCCATCATGCAGATGGTCGCCGCGAAGGCCGTCGCCTTCGGCGAGGCACTGCAGCCGGAATTCCGCGTCTATGCGCAGCAGGTCATCCGGAATGCCTCTTTTTTGGCAGCTTTCCTCATGCGCAACGGCGTGAAGCTCGTAACGAATGGTACGGACAACCACCTCCTCATCATCGACTGCATCCGCTCCTGGAACCTCTCCGGCGGGGCCGTGGAGCGTGTCCTCGACCAGGTGAACATCACCACGAACAAAAACATGATCCCCGATGATCCCCGGAAACCCATGGACCCTTCGGGCCTGCGCATCGGCGCCCCCGCCGTCACCACCCGCGGGATGCGAGAGCCGGAAATGGAAATCCTGGGAACATTCATGCTCCGCGCCATCGAACACCGGGGAGATCCCGCAACCCTCCGCGACGTCCGTGAAGAAGTGACGGCGTTCTGTAGAAAATTCCCCGTTCCAGGGGCGCAAGCGTAAGCGAAAAAGCGTACAAAAAATGTATTCAAAACATACATTCCACGGCAAAGCCACACAAAGAACTTGCGCAAAAATTCGGGGCGAATATGATAGCACGATTTGCCGATGACGAATCTGCAAATCCAAATACAAACACTTCGCCTCCTTCCTGCGGACGGAGGCACCCGGGGTCCAGGCCGGGGCCTGGACCCCACCCTTCGCTCCTTCCCATCACCACCCATAGCAAGAGAGAGGAAAATGCCCATTGGCGATGGTGGTCATTTTCCTCTCTGCTCTGCAACGTTTCGTACGATAGATGTGAGGTTGCACTATCGTACGCTCCCCTCCCTCCCCAGTGTTCCCCATGCGCCCCTTCGGCCGTGACGGTGAACCGGCACGGGGACCTCGTTTGGTCACGAGGAGAAACAAGAGACCAGAGCACGGCAGAGAATCGAGGGCGCCTCCCCTCCGTCATCCTCCACTTTTGTACCAGCTCAGCATCCTCCCGTGAAGATATTGATAGCTGCGGAGGACGGCAACATACACACAAAAAGGTCCAAGCGATTGGGCCTTTTTGTTTTACTCCTTCCCTTCTCTCGCCTGCAGCATCGTTTTGCTCGGCGGCGGAATCCCGCCGCTTGTTTCGAGCTTCTGTACAAGATCTGCCTTCTGTCGCACCTCCTCCGGCGTAAGGATTGCGCCCGTAAACTCCTTCTTGCGCAACGCATTGAACGCGTTCACCCACATCTCCCGATCCCGCCATTTCCGGTACTGCTCCAGGGTCATCTTCTTGGCCAGCGCCCGCTTTCGTTCCTCTTCCTCTTTCTCCTTGAGTTTCCCAGCCTGCTTACAACCCTTCGCGGCCTCCGCGGCAGTCGCCGCCCACCGAAGAATCTTCTCCTCCACGCCCGCCCGCTCCTCGGCATACCTCTCGCGCGAAAGCGCGCGAATGAGATCGACGCGTTTGGCATTCTGTGCGATTGCCGGCGGTGGAAGCGTATGGACCGAGAACGGCTCGCTCGTAATACCGTCCACCATCAGCCGCATGTACACGTGGTACTTCGGGAGACTGAGGAGATCCTTCGGCGTGACCTTCTCTTCCAGTTGAAGGCTCAGGACTTCCGCGTCGTCGGAGCCCACCTGAAAGCTCACTAGCGTCCCCACGTTCCCAAACACCGCGTCCCTGAGCTTCGTATCGCGCTCGCCGAGGAGAAGCTGCGTCACGTATTGGTTCGCCATCGTGAGGCTGAGCCGGTACTTCCGCGCCTCCGAGAGGATCGTGGCAAAGGCGGGGGTGGCAAAGTTCTGGAACTCATCGACGTAGAGGAAGAAATCCCGCCGCTCCTCCTCGGGAACATCCGCCCGGCTCATGGCGTCGAGCTGGAATTTCGTCACGAGCATCGTGCCGATGAATGCGGACGTGTCTTCCCCGATCTTCCCCTTGCTTAGGTTCACCAAAATAATTTTCCCCGTATCCATCGCGTGGCGCAGGTCGAGGCGCGAGCGCGTCTGTCCGACGATGTTGCGAATGAGGGGAATACTCAGAAGCTGTCCGATCTTATTGATGATGGCAGCAGTCGCCTCCGTCTGGTACTTCTCGCTCCAGGAGGGGTACTCCACCTCCCAGAAGCTCTTCACGAGAGGATCGGTGACGCGCTCCATGACCTTGGCACGAAACACCGCGTCACTGAACATCCGTGGAATGCCGAGCATGGAAGTTCCACCAGCCTCCACCAGCGCGAAGAGCGTATTGCGCAGAATGTGCTCCATCCTTCCGCTCCACACGTCGGGCCAGAGCTTCGTGAAGACGCTCATAAGCCCCGAAACAACATCCGCACGCTGCTCAGGATTCCCGCATTCCAGCACATTGAAGGAAAGGGGATACTCCCGATCGGACGGGTCGAAAAGGACGACATCGTTGATGCGCCTCTTCGGAACCCATCGGAGAATAGCGTCAATGAGATCACCATGGGGATCAATCACGGCCACACCGCGCCCCGCCTGGATATCGCTCTGCACCATATTTTGCAGGAGAACTGACTTCCCCATCCCCGTTTTTCCGATGACGTAAACATGACGGCGACGGTCATCCGTCTTTATACCAAAGCGTAACCGCCGCCCACGGAATACTGCATCCCCGAGAACAGTGACATCAGGCATGGCTCCATCGCCGGAAAGAGGAAGATTCACCGGCGGTTCGAGCTTCTTGCTCAGCACCCGATCAAGCATGGGCATCTGCACAACCATCGTTGGAATATGCCAGAGTGTTGCCAGTTCTTCGACGGAAAGAATCGAAGAACGGCCAAGACCCGAAGGAAGGCGCGGAACGCGCCGTATGGGACATAAAGTGAAGCCGTTGCAATGGGGCAAAGTGAACTGACGGAAATTACTCATAATCTCTAAAATTTTGGCCTCCGCCTCCTGTACACACGCAGATGGTGTCACAATGTTCACACGCAGTGTCGTCCGAAAGAGGAGACGGTTCATCTTATCCACCGCCCCGGCAAGCGCATCTTCACAATCATGACTCCGCGTGTTCGTCTTTGAGACCGGCTCCTGTGCATCCAGATCTTGGGAAAACTCCTCTCCAGAGAGAGGAGAAATATGCGTTTGTGGTTGAAATGACGCAAACCATACACGAAAGCCCCCAAGAAGAACATCGAAAGGAAAGAGGAGAAAACGCCGCCATCCGCGTGCTAAGTGCACCCTGGCAAAAAGACGGGCATACGCGGGCCAATGTGCGGAAATTCCTTTTGTCAGGAACGGGAGAAGTTTGAGTGCCCGATGCCGGTACCATCCCCCAACAGGAACGAAGACCATCTGCACATGTCCACGCATACCAGGGTTGGTATAGGACACGAGAGCTGACGTGATGCCCGCGACAGTATCCACGCTCTGCCGCAGAGTGAGATCATAGAACTGCGAATATCGCTTGATCGGAAATAGATCGGGCGCAGTGAGCATAAGTTCCGCGGAGATGACCTCCTCTCCCGGACCTATACTGAAAGGATCCGGCGAGACGAGTTCAATTTCCACATCCGGATACTGGCCGTAGATTTGACTCTCAACTACCGGGGCAATATGGCGGTGGACACGCACATAGAAACCAACCCTCCCTCCAGAAAACCCCATCTCGAGAGCAATGACCGATCGCTTGCCTTTCAGAGCATGGAGAGAGGAAAGAACCGACTCCATCATGAGCGGACCACGACCAACACTATCATCCTCTGGATCCGGGAGTGGCGGCCGCACGAGGAGAAGCACCATATCCTCTGGCATGCATGTTCCAAACACATTAGGAACGGAAGAGATCAGCAATGAGATCAAGCGCCACAGTATTGTACGCATAGTCCATACGAAGAGGGCCAATAATGCCGATCATTCCATGCTGCCCACGCATGGCATAAGATGTCACCATCACACTACAGCTCTGCAGTTGAGGGAGAAGATGCTCATCGCCGATGTAGTACCGGACACACTCATCGATCTCTATATGATCAAGAAATGCCGCGAGGGTTCCCTCGAGCGTCTCCGCCACACCCATAGCCAGAAGTGGGTCTGCTTGAAACTCCGGCTGACGCAGAGCATTCGCAAGCCCCACATAGTGGACGCTGGGCTTATGCGGAACGGTGGCAAAGGCGATATTCGGCATCATGCGAGAGAGGAAGAGAACAGCATCGTAGACCCGCTCCTGATCCTTGCGTTGGAAATAGACCTCCTTGAGGGTCTGGAATCTCTGACGAACTCTACGCTCCTGTGCAGACGGTTCCATAAAATCTCGGACATACATCCGGTACCCCTTCGCCGTTGGAACACGCCCAGCAGAAATATGAGGCTTTTGAATGAGTCCCTCCTCTCCCAACACCCGCATTTCGTTGCGAACAGTGGCGCATGAGCAGCGAAAATCGGCATGATGCCGGAGAAGTTCCTGGGACCCGACAGGCACCGCCGTTTGGATAAATTGATCAATGATCGCAACAAGCAACTTACTCTGCCGGATATTCATGATCCAAGTATACCCTTCGCAGCCTCACTGCGCTTCCGGAAGCGTTCGATGCGCCCTCCACGCCGCTCCTTCTGCTGCTTCCCCGTGTACACCGGATGGCAATTGCGACATGTCTCGACAGTCTGTTCCTTTGTGGTATTGGGAATCGCAAACACACTCCCGCACGTCGTACAGGTGGTCTTCGCCTTCGGATAGAACTCAGGATGGACGTCTTTCTTCATAAAAGAAACATAGAAGAAAACGGCCACAAGCGCAACACCTCTACACCTTCGCCGCCGCCTTCCGCGCCCGCACGGGCTTCTCCTCAGTAATCCCCTCCACCTCCTCCTCCCACTCCTCCCGCGCCGCTTCCTCCACGGCCTTTTCCGCCTCCTCGTCGCGGAGCACGACGCTCATGCTGGCCACTTTATCCCCACCATCGAGTCGCATGACAATGACACCTTGGGTCGCACGACCCTGGAGAGGAATATCTGAAAGACGCATCCGAATCGCCTGTCCCTGCTTACTGAGACAGAGAAGATCTCCATCCGCCCCCTCCTCAAGCACACATCCTCCAACAATATTCCCGGTTTTCGTCGTTAACTGTGCAGCTTTTACCCCTGTCCCTCCCCTCCACTGGAAACGGTACTCTTCCACAGAAGACATCTTTCCAAGACCGTTCTCCATAACCACGAGAAGTTTGCTCTTCTTCGCATCGCGCACCGCCGCCGCTTCGACAACATGATCTCCCCCGGTCAACTTGATACCACGGACCCCAGCTGCCGCCCTCCCCATCGACCGCACATCGTCCTCTTTAAACCGAATCGCCTTCCCTTGCCGAGTGAGGAGGAGAATCTCGCTTGCCGAGTTCGTCGTCGCGACCCACTGGAGATCATCGCCCTCGGGAAGCTTCTGCGCAATGAGACCCGAACGACGGATATTATGGAATTCCTGCACATCTGTCCGCTTCACCGTCCCCTTGTGTGTAACCATGAAAAGGTATTTCGCATCTTTGAGATCTGCCCGCAGAATAGCCGTGACGCGTTCCCCGGGCTTGAGTTGCAAAATATTCACGATTGCCTGTCCACGCGCCACCCTCCCGGCCTGCGGTAACTCATAAACCGGCAACTGGAAAACACGCCCCGTGTTTGTGAAGAAGAGGAGATCATCGTGATTCATCACATGTAGCAGGGAGAGCACTTCATCATCCTCCCGCATGTCCACCCCCTTCACCCCCTTCCCTCCACGGTGCTGCGCACGGAACTGGAGGGGACTGAGGCGCTTCACGTACCCGCTGCGCGTGAGGGTGACAATCATTGGTGCATTCGGAATGGTGTCCTTCGCGCTGAATTCCCCCGCTGGGGCAACGACGACCTTCGTCCGGCGCACATCCCCATACGCTTCTCGTAGCGCCGCGAACTCCTTGCTGATCACCGCATCGATCTTCTTCGGATCCACGAGAATGGCCTCGCACTCGGCGATGAACTTCTTTTTTTCTTTGAGCTCGTCTTCCACTTTCTTCCGCTCGAGTCCCGCGAGCGTCTGGAGCCGCATGTCGAGAATGGCCGCCGCCTGAAGCTCCGAGAGCTTGAACGTCTTCATGAGGCGTTCCTTCGCAACGTCCTTCGTCTCGCTCTTCTTAATGAGGGCGACCACCTCATCGATATGATCGAGTGCGGTCGTCAGTCCTTCGAGAATGTGCGCGCGTTCCTTCGCGCGGTCGCGATCGAACGTCACGCGCCGCGTCACGACCGTCCGGCGATGACCGATGAAGACCTGCAGGAATTCGGCGAGATTCATGAGGTGCGGCTGGATGCCGTCCTTGAGCGCAATGCAGTTGTAGCCGAAGCTCGTCTGGAGATCGGTGGAGTGGAACAGCTGGTTTAAGACCTTCTGCGGGTAGGCGTCTCTCTTCAATTCCACGATGACGCGGATGCCGTCGCGGTCCGACTCGTCGCGGATGTCGGAAATCCCCTGGATCACCTTATCCTGAACAAGCTGCGCCATCCGTTCAACGAGCGCAGATTTGTTCACCTGATAGGGAATTTCCGAAATACGAATGTGGAACCTCCCGGAGTCCATTTCTTCAATCTCCGCCTTCCCGCGGATGACGACGCTGCCGCGCCCCGTGAGGTAGGCCTGCGCAATGGCCTTCTTATCGTAGACGATCCCCCCCGTCGGAAAATCCGGCCCCTTCACGAACTGGAGGAGATCCTCCACAGATGCTTCGGGATGTGCCAGCACATGCTCGGTCGCATCGAGGAGTTCCAAAAGATTATGCGGCGGGATATTCGTCGCCATGCCAACCGCGATGCCAACCGTGCCATTGAGGAGGAGGTTCGGTATCTTGCTCGGGAGCACAACTGGCTCCCGCCTGGATGCATCGTAGTTCGGCCGGAAATCGACCGTTTCCTTCTCAATATCCTGGAGCAACTCCTCCGCCATCTTCGTCATGCGCGCCTCCGTGTACCGCATCGCAGCGGGACTGTCGCCGTCGACGCTCCCGAAGTTCCCCTGCCCGTCGACGAGGAGGTAGCGCATCGAGAAAACCTGCGCCATGCGGACGAGCGCCTCGTAGACCGGTGCATCGCCGTGGGGATGGTACTTCCCGAGAACCTCTCCAACGACCGCCGCGCACTTCCGGAACCTCGCAGTGGGACGCAGGCCCATCTCATGCATCGCATAGAGAATCCTCCGGTGGACGGGCTTCAACCCGTCGCGCGCATCGGGGAGCGCGCGGCTCACAATCACGCTCATCGCATAGTCGAGGTAGCTCTCTTCCATCTCCGCAACAATCGCCCGCGGCTTGATCCGCCCAAGCGTCGAAAGCGTTTCTCCGGGAGCGGAGAGTGGCGGCTGTAAAGACGCCTCCGGCTTCTCATCCGGCACCGGCGCTGTATCGTTTTTAGACATAGGAAGACCAAAGAATGATAGCAATTTTCACCGAAGAAAAAAGGTCGGCTTTTTTTCCTCTCCCATTTGGAGAAGGTTATGGTGAGGGGCAGTGTTCCCTCTACCAGCGGGTAGAGGGAATTTGAAAGAGACCACCCTTACGGGTGGTCTCGGTGGGCAATCCTAGGACTGCCCGGTTTTTTCCTTCGCGAGTGGCCGGCCTATTCGGCTACTTCGACATCCACCTCATCGAAGATGCCATTCTTGGCGTCCTTACGGATTTGCTCGAGCTCGCAATCATATGGGGGACAAATGTCCTCCTCCAAGACATCCTGGACCATTGCCGCCATACGCTCCTCCGGAGACTCGCCGACCGCGTAGGGACTGGCCCCTTCCGGAGGAGCGATGTCATTGGCCATGAGCGGAATACCGACATTAGCGCCATTGGTCTGCTTGACCACAACAATGGACATAGCTACCACCAGGGAACTATGGCGCCACCGCGGCTTCTCTATGAACAGCATGGGAAACAACATCACAACATCTTGATCGGTAGCGACCCGACCACAAAGGAACGTTTTTGGCTTCCAATTCTCGTCGATGAGACATTGCTCCGATGAGAATGGAAAACCATCATCCAGACAGATGTCCTGGTAAAGGATGTACTCCTGCTCGTAGACAGTCCCAATAGGCAGCTGCGCCTGGCGCTCGTGGGCTGGGACGGTCCCAATCTGCTGATTGCGGACATCGAAGTACCCGACAAAACGGCGCTCGACAGCAGTGAGTTCAACATCCCGCTCATGTGGATTCCTCTGATAAGCCATGTGCCAAACCCTCCTCTAGATATGCGAAGGAACGGATGCCCAGCCAACAACGGCTAGGGGCAACCAATGTCCATCCCTGACCGCAAGCTAGACTTTGGATACCATACTTTACTTTTTGTAAAAGTCAATGGGAAATGGAACTGGCCGCAAAAACACACGCACACAGAGACTGGTGAGAATATCTCGTAAAAACACCCTCTCCCTTCGAAGGGAGAGGGTAGGGTGAGGGTTGTATTCTTTCAAACCCTCTCCCTGGCCCTCCCCCTTGAAAGGGGGAGGGAATTCCATCGCCATTCTCCCCTATGCTCTCCATCGTAGCCACCCCAATCGGCAATCTCGGCGACATCACACTCCGAGCCATCGAAACACTAAAAACATGCGATGCCATCGTCTGCGAAGATACACGGGTCACAGGGAATCTCCTGAAGCAACTTGGACTCTCCAAGAAAGAACTCATCAGCTTCCACAGCCACACACACCTCCAAAAAATTGAGGGAATCCTCGAACGACTCGCCAAGGGACAACATATAGCACTTGTCAGTGACGCCGGCACACCCGGCATTTCCGACCCAGGCTATGCCATTGTTTCACGAATAGCACAACCTCTCTGTGGAACCGGGTGGTGCGGAGCGCAGGCCGATACAGTGTGGAACGGGGCGATACGAAGCGCAGGCCGATGCGGTTCGGATTCATCGGACAAGCGAGTATTGCCACGTTCCACAGAAACAAAATCTAACTTCCATATAACAACTATTCCAGGCCCCTCCGCCTTCCTCGCTGCCATCTCTGCCTCGGGTCTCCCCATCAACCAATTCCTCTACCTCGGATTCCTCCCGATAAAAAAAGGACGGCAAACCCTCCTCCGATCTCTGCCTATAGAAGAACGAACGATCGTCTTCTATGAATCCGTCCATCGCATTGAGCGAACACTGAACGAACTTGCAGAGGCCTTCTCTGATCAGCCACACCGTAAGGTCGTCATCGCGCGAGAGCTCACCAAGCTATACGAGGAAATCATCCGCGCAACCATCGCCGATCTCCCAAGCGTCGCAAGCGCGATCATGAAGAAAGGAGAATTTGTGGTCGTGGTCGGCCCATTACATTAGGAAGACAATACGGTGTGCTATCATCACCGCCATATGATCTCCAGCCTCCACGGCACAGTGAAAAAGCACTGCGGAGGAGAGGTCACCATGGACGTCCACAACGTGGGGTACAGGGTAACGACCCCGGCAAACGTCTGGGAACGTTGCGAGGACAACGCCACGGTGCGGCTCTGGATTTCGACGTACGTGCGCGAGGACCGCCTCGCGCTCTTCGGTTTCCTGGAGGAGAACATGCGGACACTCTTCGAAAAACTCCTCGAGCGCCCCGGCGTCGGTCCGCGCCTGGCCCTCGAACTCTGCGGCTGCCCGGCACACCTCCTCGCACAAGCCATTGCAGGAGACACCGAGATCCTCCACATGGTGAAGGGTGTCGGAAAGAAGAGCGCGGAGAAACTGGCGATCGAACTGAAATCCCTCGCAAGCAAACACCCTGAACTCTTCGTAAGCCCGAATGGAACAATAGAACAGTATCCATCAGCGGGAGAGGATGATACCGCCGCGGCACTGAAAGGACTCGGATACGATCACTCAACTATTCTCAGTGTCCTCACGAAGCTCCCCAAGAACCTTCGCACGCCGGAGGAACGCATCACCGCCGCCCTCCGCTCCCTCTAACCCCCAGCCTTCCCAAGAAGCTACTTCCTCACCCTGTGCTCCACGTCGATATCTCCGCAGCTCTCGCCAAGCTCCTGACCCCGACCTACGGGATCACCAATCAGGAATGCACTCAACTCCGCACCGCCGTACGACGCCACGTCGAAGAATGGCTGCAGGAACGTCAAAATGGTGAGCACGCATGGTCCATGGATCCATATGACCGCCCGCTCCGTGAGCGCGTGAAAGAGTGTGCAAAACGCATCAGCAGTGCGCACTGCCAGGACATTCTCTGGATCGGCATCGGCGGGTCGGCCCTCGGCCCGCGCGTCGTTGTCGACTCCTTTCACTCTCCAAAAACCCCACGCTTCCACATTCTGGATACCGCCGACCCTGCGGCCATCCAAAACGCCGTCCATGCCATCGACTGGACGAAGGTGTTCGTGGTGATCGCCAGCAAGTCCGGCAACACCCTGGAATCCATGAGCCTCTTCTTCTACCTCTGGGACGAACTGCGAAAGCACCGGAAAGGAAAAGCCAAAGAACATGTGCTCGCCATCACGGACCCTGCCGAGGGCGCGCTGCGCCGCTTCTGCATCGCGCAGGGCATACCCATGCTCCCCATTCCCACGGACGTGGGTGGACGCTTCTCGGTCTTCACCCCCATCGGCCTTCTTCCCATGAGCCTCTGCGGAGGAAACATCGATTCTTTTCTCCGGGGGGCCAAAGAAATGGATACGCTCTGCCAGCAAACCTCCCTGGAAGAAAACCCGGCGGCGCTGCTGGCCGTCGTCCAATTCCTCCTCGACACGAAGAAAAGAAAACACCTCCGCATCGTCATGCCGTACGGCAGCCGCCTCCGCCACATGGCCGCGTGGGATCAGCAACTCATCGCCGAGAGTCTGGGAAAAGGCCAAAGCCCCATCCCGCTCGCCGCGAATGGCCCCCGGGACCAGCACTCCCTCCTCCAGCAGTGGCTCGCAGGCCCCCGGGGCTTCTGGCATCTCTTCATCCGGGAACTCGAGAAACCTCGCGTCACAATCCCCACCACGGTGGAATCCACCTTCGCCTTCATTGCCGGGAAGACGTTCGGCGACGTTCTCGACGCCTGCGAAGAGGGCACCGCCCACGCGCTCACGAAGAAAAAACACCCCAACGTCACGCTCTCCCTGAGCCGCCTGGATGAAGCCCACCTCGGACAGCTCTTCTTCCTCTTCATGGTGGAAACGGTCTTCCTGGGAAAACTGTACCGGATCGATCCCTACGGACAGCCCGCCGTCGAGCAGGGAAAAAAGATCACCAGGGAAATACTATCAAACTGAGAAGTGTAGCCAGACAGTGCGAACGCAGACCGATGCGGTTCGGATTCATCGGACAAGTGAGCGCTGTCTGGCGAAACGTTGGCATGTATACTCCACCTGTTCCGTCCCCCTCTCTCCCATGGTCACTCCACTCCTCGATACAGACTTCGATAAAGAAGTCCTTAAGTCTCAAATTCCCGTCCTCGTCGATTTCTGGGCTCCGTGGTGCGGCCCGTGCAAATCCATGCTCCACATCATGGAGGAACTGAGTACAGCATACGATGGCAAAGCGAAAATCATAAAGATGAATGTCGATGACAACACGGAAACGCCGGCAAAGTTCAATGTGATGAGCATCCCTACATTCATCCTTTTTAAAGATGGCAAGGCTGTCTCGACTTTCATCGGCGTGCGATCGCTGGAGGACATAAAGAAAGAGATCGACGCCGTCATGGAATGAGAATGCTCCAGCTCATCGTCGGCTTCTCCCTGCCCGCGCTCCTCTCCGCCCAGGAATACGTGGAATTCGACGCGGCTTCCCCGCGCACGGGCATGCGCTACGCCCTCTCCATCATCGGCATCATCGCATCGTTCTTCCTGATAAAGTACCGGGAGCGGGTAGGGGAAATCACCGGGGAAGCCGAGTGGATGAAGAAGGTCGGCGGCGTCTACAATGTCATCGTCATCGTCGCCATCTTCATCTTCTTCTGGTCGCTCGCGACCATCACCGGTACGACCAACATCTTCCTGAAACCCCTCACCTTCCTCCTCCCCGGCAGCCGCAACCAAAACGCGTTCTAAATCAGTCTTGCACTAAAAACACACTCATGGTACACTGGTGTTACACTTTTCTTTCTCGCATCATGCCCACTTCCAAGCAACGTCTCAACCTCACACTCCCCAAACATCTTGCAGTCTTTTTGAAGAAAATATCGCTACGGGACGATGTCCCCCAGGCAACGAAGGCTGTGCAACTCTTGGAACGCGCGTTGGAATGGGAAGAAGGTGAGTTCAAACAGAGTTTCATCGACGAAATGAAGCGCCGAACGAAGCAGGACAAACTGATCTCCGCGAAGAGAGTCCTGAAGGATCTATGGTGAAGATGGCCTTCCGCTCCTCTGCTAAGCGCGATCTTGCCAGAATTGCGCGCCCTCTTCGGCGAACGATCCTCGCTGCATGCCGTGATGTATTTGACGATTGGGCCATCGGCAAACCGTTGAGAGGCCCGCTTTCCGGTTATCGCATGCATCGAGCCGGCGTCTATCGCATTCTCTACGCGGTTCGTGAAAGTGCCTCCATCGAGATCGTCGCAATCGGGCACAGGAAAGATATATACGAACGGGTGACGAAATAGATGAGCCCTTCGATTGAGAATGGTGGTGTCTGGGCGACAAAATTATAACCGATTTCCGCGAACATTGGCGCGGCGGCTGATTTTGCTTCGCACCCCCCACAGCCGCCGCGCCGCCGAAACGCTGCTGCCGTTTCCGTGACGATTTGTAACTGCTCTTTTGCTGCGTACTCTTCGAGTTCACGAAGTTGCGCGGCGATAGACATTCTTTGTTCTTATTGCGGCGAGGGAATATCGCGGCAGTTCGTGAGGCAGCTCAATGTAAGCAGGATCTCACACCCCACCCAGAACCGCCGAGAAACCCTTTTCAGGCATCGAAGAATCTGCCCCCTTACGTCGCTCAACAGCCGAACTCCCCTTCGATGCAGGGGGAGATGGTATCGGAGAGTTTCGGCGAACCTGGCTCAGGCCCCTTGGCGATGTACTCCTCCGCTTTCGTTGCGCTCCACTCGTGCTCGTGGTTCCAGAGCGTCCAGAAGTGCCGCCACTCGTTCCATCCGATGCCCAGGTGCTTCACGTACACGCCGTGCTCCGCGAGCATCTTGCCGATCTTCCTCCCCGTCATGCAGGGCATGGAGTAGCAGTAGACGATCACGTCCTTCTCCTTCGGCAACGCGCGGAATGCGCCGACGATGCGATCCACATCGCCGTAGGCAGAGGTATCGGGATCGGCGTAGGCGGGGATGCTCACTGCGCCGACGATGTGCTCTTTGTCGTATTCCTGCCGGCTGCGGAGATCGACGAGGAGGTAATCCGAACTGCCTCTGTCCATTTTTCCCCGTATGCTGTGCGGACTCACATGCACGGCGTTCTCGATGTTGTAAAAATCCGCGATGAGGGAAGAGGGGTCATGGGAGCGCCAGCGCAGGACGCCGAGTGCGGCGGCGGTTCCGCCCAATGTTCCGAGGAGGAGGGAGAGGAGGAGAAAGGAGAAGGACTTTTTCATAATTCCATCCTAAGCGTCGTCCTTCGTAAAATCAACGTCGGGTATCTTCCACGGCGGGGACGGGGCTTTGGAGGGATTCTTCCACTTCGTTCCGTAGATGTGGAATTCGCTCCGCTCGCAGAAGGCGAGCGAACCGGGCGGCGGCTCCTCCGCTTCCTCGTCGATTTCCGCATCCGGCGGAGCGAGCACCACCGTGGATTCCGCGTCGTCTTCTGCGACAATGTCCACGGAGAGGACGGAGGAGAGGTTGCGCGGCGACTCCGGCTCTTTGATGTCCTGCGGAACGCGCTCCGCCGGAATGCCATTCGCATTGAGTGTGGAAACCAGGAGGTTGCGCAGGCCGCGGTAGAGACATGCCGCGCCCATTCCCCACGGCGTCGCGCGCGACTGGAGGAAGATTGTTCCCGGGAGCTTGCGGAGCGTGACGAGGCGGATGTGCCTGCCGACCGGCATGGCGGGGAGGGTCGCGCGGAGGTGGTCCAGCGTTTTCTCGATGATGCGGCGGACCTCAGAATCAATGATCTCGACTGATTCACTGCACATCCGGATCGGCTCAACGTCGATCACGAGCGGGTCGGGAGTCTCGTTCAGCCACTGCTCAAGATCCATGGGAAGGAGTATAGCACCATGGCGAAACACTCCTCTCCCTTCCAGCCTTCGCCAAGGCTACTGCCGGCAAGCAAGGGGTGAGGGCAGCTGCAGCTTTAGAGAAATTCCGCCAGGCGCGGCATGTCCGTTGGGCGTTTGGATGAGGTCGGAGACCGTCACGGCTTCGTCGCCTTTTCCTTCGAGCGGTGTGTCTATGCTCAACGTGGGACGGGATGCAGCAGCCGCCGCGGCAAGCGCCCACCGGCCCTCGCCGGAGATTTTCTCCAGGAGACTTATGGGCGGTTCTTCTCCATGGGTCGCGATGTATTCCTGTTCTGCGAAGGACGCTCTCTGCGCCTTGCCGCGGACATGCACGGGGACGCGCACGGTGGTGCCGGTGTCGGCAAGCGCGCGGGTGAACGACTGGCGGATCAACCATGTGGCGTAGGTGCTGAATTTCCATCCGAAGCGCGGCTCGAATTTCTGCACGGCGCGCAGGAGCAGCTCTTCCAAGCAGTGAACACGTTCCTGGAGGAGAGAGGTCTACTCGTGAAGAAAGGCACACTGGAAGACGCCACCGTTATTGAAACGGCGAAGAGCAGGAAGAACAAGAAGAAGAAGTCTCGTGTGCGTTCCTTCGTCGAGCACCCCTACAACATCATCAAGAACCGGTTCCACGTGATGAAGACCCGGTACATCGGACTCACGAAGAACACCGCCTACTTCCTCGGACTCTGCATGCTCTCCAACGTGTACATCGCACGCAGACATCTCCTCCCAAGGGGATGCCATGCCTTAACACCGGGAAATCCGGTCCCACACGTACTACCCCGCAGAAAATTGCCACCACTGGCAAGGAGAAAAAGAGCCAGGGAACCACTACAGAAGCCTAGAAGAGGGATTTTTCAGCGATTCCCAATGACGAATACATCGGAAAAAAGAACAAACTCGTTTCTCAGAAGGTCGATCTTGACCAGAAAATCGCCCGTGCTGAACGGAACCACTGTGAGTGGCTAGAACCGTGTCGGCAAATGATTTTACGCAGCAAGGAAGCCAAAAGTCTGCTTCACACAGAAAATCTCAAGGAAATCCCAACATTTCTTAAGCAAGCCGGCTTGAACTGGGCTTTGAAAGAGAATGCGGTGCAATACGAAGCCAAAATAGGGTGGCGCGTTTTGCGCGCCAGCCCCGAAAGTCGTACTTGGTGGAGCTGACGAGATTCGAACTCGTGACCCCCTGCTTGCAAAGCAGGTGCTCTAGCCAGCTGAGCTACAGCCCCCACACCCAACATACTACCAAATGCCCTCTCCCATTGGGAGAGGGCAGGGTGAGGGGCCGTTTAGCTGGCCAGCCGGGGGCGGACGCGGTATAATGCGAAGAGCATCTTTCTTCCATTATGCATCGCCTCTCGACCTGGCTCCTCCTCGCGTTCGTCCCGGCAGTCCTCCTTTCACTCTACCTCCCCGAACGCGCATTCCGCGGCGTCGTGCCGGAAGGCCGGTACCTCTCCACGCCCGGAGCCGACATCGTCGCAATCGTCCGGGACGGCTGCCCGCACTGCGCCAAATTCGAGGAACTCGCGAATGAACGGGGATGGAACGTGGAGTACCGCGAGATCACCGACATCGGGACGCCGGAGCTCTTCGAGGAAATCCAGAACGTCGCCCCCTACCTCCAGCAGGGCGTCCCCACGATCATCATCGACGGCAACATCACGCAAGGCTACGAGACGCACGAGACGACGGGGACATATCTCCAAAAACAGTACGAAACGTGCCGCGCCAGACTCGACGGCTGCCTCCCTTTCACAATGTTCCTGCAAACGGCGAAGGATGTTCCCGTCACAAGCGCGGCGGGCGTCTGCACCGAGAACTGCGAAGCGGATACGGGCAAATACGTTTTCGATCTCTGGGTGTTCGGGAAAGTGGACCTCCTCACGCTCTCGCTCCCCGCGCTCTCCGTGCTCCTCGGCTTCCTCGACGGCTTCAATCCGTGCGCGATGTGGGTGCTCATCACCCTCCTCACGCTCCTCATCGGGACGAACGACATGCGGAAAGTATGGGTCATCGGCGGAACGTTCCTCTTCGTGAGCGGAGTGATCTACTACATCTTCATCGCCGCGTGGCTCAACGTGTTCCTCGTCATCGGCTATAATCTCTGGGTCCAGAAGATCATTGGGGCCATCGCCATCGGCGCAGGCGGCTTTTACCTCTTCGAAGCGTTTGGGAAGGATCCCAATGTCTGCCAAGTCACCGGTAACGCACGACGCCAGAAAATCATCGAACGCATGAGGCAGATAACACAAATGGCGCAATGGCCCATGATGATCCTCGGGGTCTCCATCCTCGCAATCTCCGTGAACATGATCGAACTCGTCTGCACGGCGGGACTCCCGGCAATCTTCACGCAGATTCTCGCCTTCAACGACGTAAGTCACCTCGCGAGGTACGGCTACCTCGCCCTCTACATCCTGCTCTACATGAGCGATGACGTCATCATTTTCGCGATCGCGGTCTACACGCTCCACGCGACCGGCCTCACGACGAAGTACCGCCGCTTCACCCTCATCTTCGGCGGTCTCCTCATGTACGTCCTCGGCTTCCTCCTCATCTTCTGGCCGGATATGTTGGTGTTTAGTTAATGGAGGTGCCGGTGGGAATCGCACCCACGCATGGGGGTTTTGCAGACCCCTGCCTTACTGCTTGGCTACGGCACCAACATTGTGCCCCTCACCCTACCCTCTCCCGCGGGGAGAGGGAACATGCACACCTACAACCTACAACCTACTCCCTACAACCTCCGCACCTACTCCTCCGACCGGAATGTCACCCCATTCAAGATGAAAAGTACTTGTTTCTCAAGATCGCGCTCCGGCGAGAGAGGGAGCGTTGCGGTCACCGTGTAACCGACCTTCCGCACCACCGTGCTCAGCTGGTAAAACCGCTTCGCCGGCTCTTCCGGGATTGGCTGGGCGGAGAACGTGTGTAAACGAATTTTCGCACCATCCACTGTGACATCCCGCTCATCGAGAACGGAAAACTCCGAGAGTGTCTGCACCGATTTTATACTCGCATCACTGTATGAAGCGGCATCCCAATCACGCACGAGAGGTTCCTTCGTCACCATCACCGTGGGAATCTGATTCGATGCAAATTGATCTGCCTGGAACACGGCAATAACCTCTTCCGGCACCCCGCGCGCGCGGAGACCCACGGGCTCGACGGACTTCCATCCCGATGGCAGGCAGGTCCCAAACACCCCGTCCCAATACTGTTCGCGGCAGGAAAGCTCTTCTTTCCCGCCAGCGCAGCCAGCGAGGAGCAACGACCCCCCAAGGAGGGTAATGCCGAAAAACCGTCGAAAACGCATGGAGCCATGATACAAGGAGAAGAAAAGAGAAGGAAAACGGATGTGGACGCACACAAAAAATATTGCGAAATATCCTAGTGGCGAATTGAGGCAAGAGGAGAAACAGGCTATACTATAGAGATTTATGGAGCGCCGCGTCCTTCTCGCTATCGGCATCCTTGCATTCCTGAGCCTTCCGGAAAGAGCGATTGCCACGAGCATCGATACCCGTGACACCGTCGCTGGACTCAGCACGGAAGTGATGCTTCGAGGTTTCCCTCCGGATTCCACCATTCCTGTCCATGTTGTGAGCGACGCAGAGAACCGCCGAACACTCGAGACAACGACCGATCATGAAGGATCAGCAAACGTGCGGATTCGCGGAGAATATCTTGAACGTGCGGGAGAATATGACGTTTCCGTTCCTGTCATGGATAACGCGATCCGTTCGCAGTTCACGGTACTCCCAGAGACAGTGGATCCACTGCAATCAACAATAACCGCTGCGCGTCGCACGATCACGGCAGATGGCCGAGATATGCTCCAAGTACGCGTCCACTTGATGGACCGTTACGGGAACGCCCTTGCCGGTCGCCCAATCGCGCTTATATCGAGCCGATCGCAGGATCACATTACCCCAGTGGAACGCGAGACGAATCGCGAGGGCATACAAGAGTTCACTGTCCGCGCAGAAGAAGCCGGAGACATGCTACTGCGAGCAATGGATCTCCTCAATAGTGCAACCATTAAAAGCACCATCGCTGTAACGGCGATCCCAACATGGACAGGAACATCCCGAGGATACCAAGCGCTTTCCGCACAGGTCAGCGAGGAATTCGAAAGCGTCGTCGTGGAATTTGAAGTCAAGGTGGAACCGCCGATGTTGCAAGTGGAAAAGGAAGCACAAAGGGTCACTGTACGGGCGCTTGACCGCATGGGAAGGACGGTGAGGAGCTATCTTGGGAAGATTATATTCACGACGACGGATCCTGAAGCGACCGTTCCCGTCATGCAGCGTCTAAATTACGGGGAGTATCAGTTTGAGGAACGCGACCAGGGATTCCGCCAATTCACATTGGCACTGCGCTTCTACAGTCCAGGAGAACACACGCTCACTGTTGAGACAAGTGAAAACCCAACCGTGAAAGGGGAGGCAAAAATAACTGTCGTTGATTCAGGAATAGGACAGAGAAAACGCGATATCGAAATCACATCCCACGTGGATAATCAGTTTATTAACCACACCGCAATAACGCTCGAAGGAAAAGGCCCTCCTCTCATTAATATCCGCGCACTCGGTGGAAAAGAAGACGTCGCCGGAGAAACGGCGGCAGATGGGACGTTCCGCATCCCTGTAAAACTGGACCAATCACGCCGAGAATTCACCATTCGCGTCCAACAGAAACCGGAGGAAGGGTCTGCGGATTCTGGCCCAATCATGCTCATCCTGGACACAGCGCCACCGGAAATCACAAGCATTGCATTCTCTCCGGAAAAACCGAACCCGCAAACGGGCGTCCTGGTCATTGCCATCGCAGAACCGCATCTGAAAAACTTCCACATGCGTCTTACGGAAACACCGGAAGGTGACCCGACAACCATCTCTCTAGAAGAAACATCGACTGCAGGAACATACCAGTCACTGTTTACCGCTCCGAACATCGGAAATTATCAACCGCTTTTCAGTGCGGAAGACGAGGCAGGGAACAGTACAGAACTACGAAGTATGCTCACCGTTGTTCCAAAGCCTCTCTCGAAAGTGGAGAATGTCCGTGGAAAAGCCAACGGTACCGCGGCAACGCTCGAGTGGGATCCCGTACCAGACGATGTCGATGGATATCGCATTTATGTTGGAGAAGATCCTCTTCAGGCTCTCTATTCACTCAATACCGGACGCCCCACCACACGCGCCACAGTCTCCGGTCTCCTCCCAGGAAAGACGTACTACTTCTCCCTAACAGCGGTGAAAGGAGATGGGGAAAGTATAGAAAAAAGCACACCGGCAAAAGTGGATATCATCGGACTGACATTGAACGTGACAGAAGAGGACAGCGGTCTTCTCCTCGAATGGCCGAACATCCCGGATTCTCTCCCCATCTCGTCATTCATCCTCGAGTATGGAACAACGCCGAACAACTTCATAGAACAGCGCACGCTGAACGGAGCTCTCCGCAGTTTTACACTCCACGACCTCATCAATGACATTACATACCACCTCCGCCTTACCCCTGTGAATCTCACTGGAGAGATTCTGAACGACCTTGCTGCGCTCGGTACAGGAACACCGAAAGGAACTGGGTTTCGGCCAATGCCAACAGAACCGATCCCCCTGAGACCCAACGTTCCACAGCCACCAAAAACCAGTGACTCCGGCTTCCCACCAATCATAGGATGGTTCGCCATCATACTGACTTTAGCTGGGACCATCCTCTACATACGACATCGCCGTAGTACGCAGAAAACCATCGCCTTCCTCCAAGCAATGCACACACAATACCGCATGGTCTAGATTGAGGGAAAAGACTTGCCTAATGCCCATGCGTGCCGGTACGTTAATGATGTGACGAACGACCATCTCATCCACATGCAAGAGCTTATCGAAAGCGCAATTTCATCGTTAAAAACAGCCCAGGCCATGCTGCGGGATACAACGGGTATTGCCGATCCGGCCCACGAACGCCACATGCTGAACGCAAATCGCCTCGGTGGGAAGGTGGATGGAAAGATTGTTGAGGGGGTCTTCGACGGACAGAACATGGTCGACGCGGACGGGAACACCTACCCCGTGCCTGCAAACTATGCATCAAAGAGCAAACTCGTGGAAGGCGACGGCATGAAACTCATCATTACCGACGAGGGAAAATTCATTTACAAGCAAATTGCCCCCCTGGAACGGCAAACGGTAAGAGGCGTCCTCATCCAGGAAGATGGGCAATATAAGATTCTTGCTGAGGGAAAAACGTACCGGGTCCTCCTAGCCTCTGTCACATTCTACCGCGCTGAGGTTGGGGATCAGATTGTCATCCTCCTTCCAAAATCACAAGAAGCACATTGGGGAGCGGTGGATGCAGTTATACCCCGACATATCGCCGAAAGATCAGCAAAGGGAATCTTCAAACAACCTGCCGATGAAGGAGAAGATGGCGAACTGACACCAGCGGTCCACACCTAGTCGATAGGGGAATCCTCCTCTGCTAGGCTGAGCACCATGCAAGCCTCCGCCCGTTTTGTCATCCCAATTGCAAGCGCCCTCCTTCTCACCGTGTGTATCCTCGGAGGACTCTGGTGGGAACTGAAGAAGAGCACGGCCTCTCTCCTTCAATATCAACAAAACCTCCAACAAGAGGAACCCCAAACTCCCAATGGCACTGCACCATCCACGGAACCTCCTGATACTGATCCAAGAACACGGGCACTCATCTCCATCCGACAAGGGGATCTATTCGCTATACAGGGAGAATGGGCCTCCGCAGAGCGCGAATACACATCATCTGTGAAGGAAGGAGGAGGAGTGCCCGCCTTGCGTAAACTCGCCCAGGCTCAATTACAACGCCGAAATCTCCGCGGAGTGCGCCAAACGATTGATCAACTCCGTCAGGAAAACGTCCGCAGTGAAGATATCACGCTCCTCGAAGGGATCGTTCTCCTGCGTACTGGCGAATTGCAAAAACTTGCCGAACGCCTCGAGGTGATCCCTGATTCTCCACAAGCACACTATCTGAGCGCCCTCCTCGCCATCATTATGGGCAATCATGAAAAAGCGAAAGCTGAGCTTGATGAAACGAGTGCGGGATGGGAACCGATCCTCCGCTCCTATGCAAAAACCCTTCAGGCGGCGTACGAGGAATATGCGCTCTTCCCTGAAAGCCCCTCTATTCATCTTCTCACTCTCCTCTCTCGCGCCCTTGCGCAGGTACAGGAATGTGAAATCGCTCTCCCCATCCTCGCAAGCGTTACCCAGAAACAAGATGACTACCGTGATGCATGGATTGTCCAAGGATATTGCGAACTCACGACCGAACGAACCGAGCAAGCGCTGATCTCTCTTGAACGAGCGTACGCGCTCGATCCGGAGAAACCGGAAATCCAATACTTCCTTGCCAGAACATATGGAACACTAGGAAATCATCGCAGCGCTCTCACCTTCTTCCAATACAGTCTCAGGAATGGTTTCACGCCGGAACACGAGATTCGTCGCCGCATCGCTCGCGAAGCAGACGCCATGGGAGAAATCTCGCTCGCGCTGGAACAGTACAGCGCTCTCCTCCGTCTCCCGGAAGCACGCAGAGATGATCTCGAAGATGCTATTCAGTTTGCCCTCCGCGTGGAACAGAAAGAAGAAGGATATGCGCTTGCCACCAAAGGGGCAGAACGCTGGCCCAACGACGCACGCGTCCTCTACCTCCTCGGATGGACCGCCTCAGAAACAGGGAGAAATGATGAAACGAACCGGGCGCTGGAACAGGCTCTGAAGATCAACCCAACCTTCACGGCCGCTATAGAACTCCAAAAGAAAATCCGCTAACATCCGCACTATGTCGTTCATCGGGGCATCTCGCGTCCTACTCCCATGCTCACTGGCCCTCGCCATCGGATCCTGTGTCCTACTTCTCTACCCTGGCCCACGCCTGAGTGTGGAATTCACCGGAGGTACCCTCATGGAAATCCAGCTTCCAGATGGCAAGACAAAGGAAGACCTTGCTACAATCCTCCCAGAAAACACCTCCATTACCTCTACACGAAACGGCAGTATCCTTATCCGTTCCCGTGTACTTGGAAATGAAGAACACCGTGCCATCGGAGAACAGATAGAAAAGCAACTGGGCCCGAGTCCTGAACTCCAATTCACCACAATCGGACCAACGGTCGGACGGAGTCTCCGCATCCGTGCTCTCTGGGCAATAGCTGTCGCGGCGGTGGCCATCATCATTTACCTCGCCTTCGCCTTCAGGAAAATCACGCATCGCCTCAGTCCATGGACATTCGCCATCAGCGCCATGATCGCCACTTTCCACGACACACTGATCACTCTGGGAATTTTCACGATCATCAGTCGTTTTACCTCCTTTGAAATGGACCTCCTCTTTGTTGCCGGCCTCCTCAGCATCATAGGATATTCAGTGAACGATACGATCGTGGTGTTCGACCGCATTCGCGACAACATTTTCCTCGACACACACCGAGAAGATTTCAGCGCTCTTGCTGAGCAAAGCATACGGCAAACCATGACACGGACAATCAATACCGGAACAGGGGTGATGATCATGCTCTTTGCTTTATTCTTCTTCGGTGCAGAGAGTATTCGCTGGTTCGTTCTCACACTCATCGTCGGCACTATCATAGGAACGTATTCTTCCTTCTTCGTCGCCATACCGCTCCTAGTCTGTAGGAAAGAGAAATCCTAATCCCACATGGGCGACGCGCCTCCCGTCATCGAAAAGCTATCACATGCGCGCACGCGCTGCACATTTACTATAGCCGACCCAGAGCGCTCTGCCCTGGAACACGGAGCCCTGGAACGCATGGCAAAAAAATCGCAGGTGAAGGGATTCCGGACAGGACATACCCCATTGGAAATCATCAAAGTGCAAACCAAACCAGAAGCACTGACGGAGCATATTATCCATGCCTTCCTCCAAGAACATCTCCCAAAACTCCTGAAGGAACAGAAACTCACACCCATCATCCATCCTAAGATCGAGCTCACGTCCCATACACCGATCACCCTCTCGATCATCATCGTCGAGAAGCCAGCGGTAAAATTTCGCGGACAGGACGCCCTCCGCATCAAAAAGAAAGAGATCATTGTCACAAACGAAGAAATCACCAAAACACTGGATACCCTCAAGAAGGAACACGCCATTGCAGAATGGACCGATGCGGTCACCCAAAAACAATGGGGTATCCCCTCACTCGAGCATCTCCGAACATCGATCACAGAGGCGCTGAAGCGCCAGAAGGAACAGGCCGAACAGAAGCGGCGGGAGGAAGCATTCTTCGAGCAAGTCCAGAGTGGAATCGACATCGATCTCGCACAGGAGCTCCTCGAAGACGAGGAACGGCAGATGCTCGGCTCCCTGCAAGAGAACCTCCGCACCCAGAACCTCTCCTTCGCCGAGTGGCTGAAACGCACGAAGAAGTCAGAAGAAACAGTCCGCACAGATATGCGGCAAGGAGCAGAACGTCGCCTCCGCCTCCGCTTCGGGATCGATGCCCTCCTCCAAGAACACAACATCGCTGTCTCTGATGATGAACTCACAAAAGGCATCGCGGAACTCCTTCGGAGTCTCCCCCATGTTGAACGCGCCCGCCTCGCTCCCCTCTACACGCCGGGAGACGAAAGTTACGAGCGTTTTCGCTGGCAACGGCGCATGCAGAAACTCCTCGCGATGTTCCTGGAATGAACTACAAAACCCCCGCAGCGCAAGCGCTGCGGGGTGGCAAGAATTCAAGAAGCCTCAAGGGCTTCAAGAGACAAGTCAGGGAACTTTCCGGGCGGCCCCGAGGAACACGTCGTCGTACGGGCTGTCAACCCAGTAGCTGCGGACGCGCACGCGACCCCCGCTGACGCTGAGTACGGCGTGGCCGCCATCCGGGAGCACTTCCGTGCAGCGGCACCAGTTGTCCTCGAGAAGATCGTTGCCGGTCTCCGTCAGATGGATAAGCAGAGCCGTGGCGGCGACGCAGACCGGCGCGGGCTTCCAGGCGGTGTCGATTCTGGCCAGGTGCCGGAGTTGTTCGTCCCAAGTCCTCCGGTTCG
>Ga0156011_119_pt1 | contig 31236 bp, 39 predicted proteins | sample RifCSPlowO2_02_FD_107665 | JGI IMG/M metagenome (GOLD analysis project Ga0156011, IMG submission 107665) | Candidatus Peribacteria bacterium RIFCSPLOWO2_02_FULL_55_36
CGAGGAGGAAACGCATAGAGAGCATGGGTACTACATACGATCAGGAACCTGGAGTGTCAGGAGCCCGGCTCCTGTACGAAGAACGGATGCAGTACATGACGTGAAGAACAAGCGCATATCGCGCACAGATGACGTTGCAGTGAGAATGGGATCAACATTGTAGAAGGCATTATACGCCTGGCAGAGCTGGTAGAGATACTGGCAAAGTTTATGCGGCATGCGATCATCCCGAGACTCCTGGAGCACAGAGGGGAACTGCAAGAGTTGAACAACAAGAGAGCGTTCTGTTGGTGTTAGAGATGCTACGTTGGCGATGGCTCCTTCCCCTCCGGCTTTGCGTAGAACCGATCGCGCACGGGCATAGGTATACTGGAAATACGGAGCGCTATTCCCATCAAAACTGAGGAAGCGATCCCAATCGAAGATAATGTCCATCTTCCTGTTCTGACTGAGAATACCGTACACAAGAGCGCCTGTGCCCATCATTTCCGCAAGCGCATTTCGGTCATCAGTCTGAATAGTGTCACGATGTTGATCAATCACAGAACCTGCACGGTCCACCGCCTCGTCGAGCACGTGTTCCAGTTTGAGAATTGTCCCCTTCCGTGTGCTCATTTCTACATCAGCAAAGCGCATGCGACCGAAAACGACGTGCTCGAGATGCGGAACCTCCCACTGTAGCTGCCGCGCAGTGGCAAAAAGTTGCTGGAAGTAAAGGGATTGTGCGCTGTCAACAACATGGAGAATGGCTGAAGGGTGCCAACGATCAATACGATCACGCATGAGTGCAAGATCGCGCGTAAAGTAAACAGTCGAACCATCCGACTTCAATACGACTGCCGTCGGCAGATTCTCCTGAAAAAAATCAATAATGAGTGCGCCACGCTCACCCTCTCGAAATACTCCCTTTCGTTTCCCTTCATCAAGAATGGACCCAATCTTCCCCTCATACGCACTCTCGCCAAGACCAACATCGAAATGGACCCGTAACCGCTGGTACACCTGATCATTTGCATGCTTCGTGATAGCAACAAATGCTTCCCAGATCAAACGGAGCTTCGGATCGCCACTCTCCAACTTTTTGAATGCCTCCTGTGCAGAAGACTCAAGAGAAACATCGCGCTCTGCCTCTTCATGAAAACGAACGTAGAGCGCAAGAAGCTCATCGAGTGTGAACGATTCTGGTAGACGTCTGCCTCCCCATCGCTCGTACGCCACAGCAAGCTTTCCATACTGGGTACCCCAGTCACCAATGTAATTCCACCGCACCACAGGATATCCTGCATGAACATACAGGTTTCCCAGCGTCTGACCAATTATAGTGCTGAGAATATGGTGAATCCCAAGAGGCTTGGCGATATTCGGTGAAGAGTAATCGATAATGACCGGTGCACGATCGCAATGGAGAGGCAGTGGTGAACACACTTGATGCACCACACCAAGCTCTTCTATAAGAAAAGATGAAGTAAACCACACGTTGACATATCCCGCTCCGGCGACGTCGCAGCGCTCGACGCCGCGGCACTTCTGCACCTCGCAAGCAAGACGTTCCGCAATCGCCACAGGTGATTGACGAAGACGCTTTGCAAGATGAAAGGCAAGAGGGGTAGCGGTATCCCCATAATCCTGGAACGGGAACTCCCAACGGATATCCACCTCTGTGAGTCCCCATTCCCGATAAAGGAACACTGAGAGAGCCTCCGTGAGTAATGCGCAGATAGCCATGGAAACCGCGCAAACTATACCATAGAATGAGACGGTGTCCCCCTCCCTGAGAATTCTCACACTGCAAACACTCTGTCTCCTCCTTCTCTTGGGATGTCGCTCATCGCCAAAACAAAAAGAAGGACAAACGCTCCATAATGCCAGAGATGCGACAGTGTACGTCACCATCGTTACCCGTGCACTCGCCTCACTTCCTCTCCCCACTCGACCAAGTGCATCACTCGGCATTCACCTGAGCACATACCTCAGTAAATTGGAAACCACAGTCCATGGCGCACTTGAGAACACAGCCATCATCTACACACTCGCGCGAACTTCCGACACAACCGAAACACCATTCATGACCATTCAGACCTTGGGGAATCTTATACAGACGAACATTGTAGAGGCCATGAACAAAAATCCGGAGCGAGGAGATGTCCTGAACCGCCATCTAACACTCCTCCGCTCCACACTGCAGAATGCACAGAAAGACAAAAGGAATTTAGAGGACAGTCTACACCAACTGGTGGGAAAGGAACGAGAGCAACGCAATACTCTCCGCACTCTTCAAAAGGAAATCAATGCAGCTGAGAAAGCCATCGATTTCCAAGCAGTGGGATTCCATCAGAGAGCACTGAGAGAAGCAAAGGGAGAACATGGAAAAACCGAAGCATCGCTTGATGAACTGGAGAAAACCATGGAAATCCTCGATGACCTCACCAGCCTCGCTGAAGAGCGACTAAATGCCATCGAAGAGAACCGAAAAGCTCTGATGGCTGGCATTCGGGTTGTGGAAATCCCCGGCCTGGGAACCTCACCCCGCCGCTCTCGAAGACAGGAACGCGGTGGGGGTCTGCTTGATTTTTCTGACCTTTAGTGTCTTCGAAACATGCCTATGCCTTGAAAAGACAGTGTTTTTCTGGCAAAATGGAAGGAATGCCCGAAGAAACCATAATCAATCCGGCCGCACCCGAACCACCTACCCCTCCTATTACTATCGCTGCAACGAAAAAAAAGCTGTCTCTTTTTGATCTCGATGCTGTTCTTGGCCTCCACGAAAAAGCAGATCACGCACGGGAAAAAGGGAAACTCACACCCGAGGAACGACAGATTCTCAAACATTACCAGGAAGGGATCCAGAAAATGCTGGATATTATCGCGCCAGCCGCCATGGATGTTCGCAAGAAAGACATCATCCTCAACGACACATACGTCAGAACACTCTACGTCTACAACTGGCCTAACTTCATCTACCCCAATTGGCTCGCGCCCCTCGTGAACTTCGATGCAAAACTCGACATCGCACACTTCATCTATCCGGCAGACAACAAGGCCATTATGCGCATGCTCCGGAAGAAGGTGACGGAAATTCGTTCTTCGATCCGTATGTTGGAGCAACGCGGCATTGTACGAGACCCAACGCTGGAGGCCGCACTCCAAGATGCAGAGGAACTACGCGATCTCCTCGCTAGAGGGCAGGAAAAACTCTTCCAACTCGGGATGTATGTAACAATCTATGCAGACTCGGAAGAGAAAATGAAGAAATTCCAGACCGACATTGAATCTATCCTCGGCGGCAAGCTCGTTCTCACAAAACCTGCCATGTTCCAGATGGAACACGGGTGGACGAGCACACTCCCGCTCTGCCTCGACGAACTCGAAATCAACCGAAACATGAATACCTCTCCACTCGCTGCAAGTTTTCCATTTTCCAGCAGCGACTTTTCCGAAGATAAAGGCATCCTCTACGGCATCAATCGCCACAATAACAGCTTGGTTATTTTCGACCGCTTCGACCTCCCGAATGCCAATGCGAATATTTTCGCGACATCCGGAGCAGGAAAATCCTTCACAGCGAAGATGGAACTGCTCCGGTACCTCATGACCGGAACAGAGATTCTAGTCATCGATCCGGAAAATGAATACACGAATCTCTGCGAAGCGGTCGATGGGACGTTCATTCCAATCTCCATCCAAAGCTCAGCGCGCATCAACCCTTTTGACCTCCCGAAAGCTATCCGCGGAGAAGAGGCATCGCCAGGAGAAGTCCTCCGCTCTGCCATCATCAGCCTCCATGGACTCTTCAAACTCATGCTTGGAACACTTACGCCTTCAGAAGAAGGTGTTCTCGACAAGGCGATCATTGATACCTACGCGCTCCACGGCATTACCATGGACAATGCGCTACAGGAAACACCCCCTCCAACACTCCATGACCTTGTCGATGTGCTCCTCACCACAAATGGGGGAGAAAACATAGCACGCACATTACAGAAATACACCACAGGAAGCTTCGCTGGCCTCTTCGATCAGCCGACAAACCTGGAACTCGACAGTCACATGGTCGTCTTCCAAATCCGTGATTTGGAGGAACAGTTACGACCAATCGCCATGTACATCGTCCTCAATTTCGTCTGGAACAAGGTGCGCTCAGAATTCAAGCAACGCATCCTCGTGGTGGATGAGGCATGGAACCTCATGCAATACGAAGATTCCGCACGCTTCCTGTACAGCATCATCAAGCGCGCACGGAAATACTTCCTCGGAGTGACAACCATTACCCAAGATGTCGATGATTTCGTAGAATCCCCTTATGGGCACCCTATTATTACAAACTCAGCCCTCCAGATCCTCATGAAACAATCCCCTGCAACAGTAGATAGCATCCAGAAACTCTTCTACCTCACTGATGGGGAAAAATACCTACTCATGAATTCCGATATCGGACAGGGGATTCTCTTTGCTGGCTACAAGCACGTCGCAATCCAATTCGTCGCAGGACCAGAGGAAACTGCCCTTATCACCACTAAACCGCAGGACATCATAGAACAAAAACAACAAGCTCAACGCTCCATGGAACCTTCTCAACCGCCAATCCCAGAACCACCATCCAAACTAACAGCGCCCAATGGAGAAGAATCGGAACCACACCCAACCGAAGGAGAAGAGTCATCCGACGGAACAACCGTCCAATGAACACTCGACTGGAGCCGCCCCGGGACCGCAAATCCCGCCGCTCGCCGGTGCCCCCCTCCACGGAGACGACTTGCCATTGCATTGACATCAATATCATCACGGAGTGTACGCAGCGATCCCTTCACCACTCCATCACGTTCCGAGAGCACGAGAGAAAACCGCATCCCAGGAACAGCATTCACATAATCAATAGCGCCAGAGAGTTCCGAATACTCTGCTCCTGTGGAACGGAAATCCCCCTCCGTTACAGCGGAGATTGCCCCACCAACGTCCGAAATCGTAATTTTCTCGAGCACTCTCCCCCACAGACGAAGCGTACTAGGCTTCACCGTGCGGAAGACAGAACTTACAACAAGCTGATGTCGTGCACCGGAACGCATAAGTTCAGAGACAGTCCGGTATACTTCCGCCGTCGTGTTGCTATGAAGAAGACCCCCGGTATCGGTATACACCCCCATGAGAAGACATGTTGCACTATCGGTATCAAGAGACCATGACCACTCCCTCGCAAGTTGAAAAACAATCTCGCACGTTGACGAAGCTGCCGGAATGATGATGTTCACTGTTCCAAAACCAGGATTACTCACATGATGATCGATCAGGAGAACAGGAAAATCTCCACGGAAGAGTGAAGGGTGTTTCTCACTGTACCCCGTAAGCTTCGGCTCAGCACAATCGAGGAAAATCACTGCATCACCCGGTTGTGGGAGAAGGTCTGACCGAACACGCCAAACACCTGGAAGAAAACGAAACGTCTCCGGCACAGCATCAATGCAATGGAAGAGCACAGGCACATTCACAAGATGCTGCTCAAGAAGCAGACCCATACTTAGAAGCGAGCCGATAGCATCTCCATCGGGCGCACGATGGCAAATACAAAGCACACGCCTCGCCTTTGTGATCAACGACAGTGCCTGTTGTACATCGTGTGCGCGGATCATAGGGGAAAGACTCGAGGCTATGTCGAGTGAGCTCGAACAGCAATACATCTACGAAGAGTTGGTGTTGCTGTGATAGAAAAACTCATGTGCGCTACACTGCATCCGTGAGTTCACTGTTCCACATCGTGTTTTGCGGAACGCCGATCTTCGCTGTCCCCGCACTCAAGGCTCTCACGGAAGATCCGGCTTTTATTGTGGATCTCGTCATAACACAACCCGATCGTCCAGTGGGCCGCAAGCACCTCATGACATCGCCACCAGTGAAGATTGCAGCAGAGCAGCTAGGCTTGCCCATATTCCAACCACAGAACATCAACAAAGAATTGTTACCCTATCTCCATTCTCCAGCCTTCGCCAAGGCTTCGGCCGGCAAGCAATTTTCAATGATCAATTTTCAATTTCTTGTTGTCGTCGCGTACGGCCAAATCCTCTCCAAAGAAATTCTTGACCTCCCACGCATTGCCCCAGTGAATCTCCATGCTTCGCTCCTCCCCAGATGGCGTGGCGCCTCTCCCATCGAACACGCAATCCTCGCAGGAGATCAGAAAACAGGAGTCACCATTCAGCGTATGGTAGAAACCCTCGATGCAGGACCGATCTTGGCACAGAAGACAATAGACATTGACCCACGGGAGACGACTGAAACTCTCCGCCTACGCCTAGCACAGCTTGGTACGCTACTCCTTACTGAAACACTGAAAAATCCTCTCTCACCAACCCCACAAGAAAAAACCGGAGTAACCCTCTGTTACAAGCTCACACGGAATTCCGGCATCATCGATCCCAAGCAGATGACTGCGGTAGACCTCGATCGCCACGTGCGCGCACTCGCAGAAGAGCCTGGGATCCATTGCACAATTGATGGCTTCCCTCTCCGCATCCTTCAAACAAAAATTCATCCCTCCAAAGGGGCAATACCGCTCTCCTGTACAGAGGGAACAACAGTGTACATTGCAAAAGTCCAACCACCCGGAAAAAATGGCATGACAGGGGATGCCTGGCTGCGTGGACACAGGAGAAGGAGACAACAATACTATGGGTGATGTGGCAAGTACCCCATATACGGAGCACGTTGCCAAGGGGCAAGTTCTCGGACTCATCGAGAGCTACCACGATGGCACGTTCCGTCCCGCTCAACAGATCACACGGGCCGAAGCGGCAAAAATCATCTACATCATCATGATCAGCAACCCCGGAGTGAATGGGTACATTGTCCTACCTACACATGACTCTTCATCTCCTGGAATGCCTGAATGAACTGATCAAGATCTTCGACATCGAACATTATCGTGGTCTTCTGCCCTCCACGAGACTTCTCCGAGATCTTGAAAAACTTCCCATTCGACGACTGCTTAAGATCGACGTAGAACGTGCGCTGGCGCGCATGAATCGTAATAGAGTGTACGTCATCCGCAAACTGCCGCCCTTGTTGCGGGGCACGAACGCTACTGGGAACACTATCATCGGAACTCTGCGAACCCTGAAGATCGGACATGGGATCGAACATAGAGAAAGGGTAAAAGAGGTAAAAAGCTCGCCCCCTTCGCCACTCCACTCACAGCAAACGCTGATCGGTATCGTGTGTACGAGAGCGTTCTCAGTGTAGCGGAAGAGCTCCTCCATGCAATGCCTCTAATCGACCTTGGGGAAGAGAATTTCCGGCTCCCCCACCTTCTTCCAGTCTTTACACCCTCCCCACTGCTTCATTGCATCTGTCATAACAAACCCCTTTTCAAGCATCTTGTCCGCATATGGCACCCCAAGCTGCACACTGATCTTCTGCGCGGTCCCTGGAATGAAGGGGAGAAGCATGAGAGAGATATGACGGAGCGATTCCGCAACGCCGCTCAAGAACTGCGCCTTTTTCTCTCCTATAAGCGCCCACGGCTTCCCCTCATCCACCGCCTTATTGAGACCTGCAATCATATGCATCGGAATGGCAATCGCCTCGGAGCAGGCAAAACGCCGAATCCGTTCAGTAAAGCTATGCCAGGTTTCATTGACATCACCAATCGAAGCAACGAGAGCACAATCATCTTTCTTTAGGAGAAGCAGAACGCGATTGAGCAAATTTCCAAGCTGATTTCCAAGTTTCGCTTGGTAAATTTCCCCAAACCTCTTCCAACTAAAATCACCATCATTCCCCACAGGAATCTCATGCATAAGGTAAAACCGGAGGGCATCGACGCCGTACTTCTCGATCACCTCGACAGGATCCACCACATTCCCAATGCTCTTACTCATTTTCTGCCCTTCGTTCGTGATGAACCCATGGATGAGGAGACGATGCGGCGGCGGCACTGAAAGACCAGCATGTTTCAACATCGCCGGCCAGATCAAGGCATGGAACCGGGCAATATCTTTGCCAATCACATGCGTCACTTCCGCGCCTTCCCACCATTCTTTTTCGTCATGACCTGTGAAGTATCCGAGTCCGGAGATGTAGTTCGTCAACGCATCGCACCACACGTACATCGTCTGCTCCGGATCACCCGGTACGGGAATGCCCCATGAAAGACTACTGCTCGATCGCGAGAATGAAACATCCTCTAAACCCTGATCGATAAGCGATAGCGTCTCATGAGAACGGGCTATTGGAACGACGTGGTAACCATCCTCTCGCATGAGAAGATCTCGAAGCCACTTCCCTTCCCTCCTAAGTAGGAAAAACCAGTTCTCTTCACACACTTCCTCCGGCACCTTCTGATGATCAGGGCACTTCCCATCGAGAAGATCCTTCTTCGTCATAAACTTCTCACATCCGCTGCAATAGAGTCCTTTATATGTACGCTTCTCGAGTGCTCCACTCTTCTGCAAGCGCTTCCAAAGCTCCTGCACCGTCGGCCAGTGCATCGCATGATCCGTCGTCCGGATGAAACGGTCATAACTGATATGCAGCTGGTCATAGTGACCACGAAAAAGCGGCACATTCCGATCAACGAGCTTCTGTGGACTGACACCTTCCCTATCAGCAGTCTGCTGAATCTTCACACCATGTTCATCTGTCCCAATCTGGAACCGCACATCGTCGCCACTTAGCCGCCACCATCGCGCGATGACATCCGCAAGAATCTTCTCCAGCACATGTCCCATGTGTGGAGGAGCGTTCGGATAGTCAATCGCTGTCGTGATATAGCGCCGCACTGCCACAGCTTACCTGCATACACCATGAGAGGAAGATTAAGAAATTACATTCCCTAATAGATCACGGATTGCATTCATAATAGGCTCAACAGAGAGCGCAATAAATACTCCAATGAGCGCTATGACGGCCATTTTTTTTGCAGCAGCAACCTTGTCATCCTGTCCTTGCGATACAATTATCCGTATACATGCGTAGATAAAAACGCACACACCAACCCCTGCGGAAAAGTCGATAATGGAACTCACCACCTTCCCCAGAATATTTGACGATCCATCAGACACGATCATGCCACACATCCAGTCAGGAACCATTCCCCCACCGCAAATATTTCCACGGTATTTTTCCAACTCGCCTGCGACACTAGCGGCAGAGGTGCTGCGCGGAAGGCCGAGAAACAAGAGCACTATATGAAACAATGTCCTCATTATACACCAAAGACAGTAAGAACAGCACCCACAAGCGTGCGTGCCACATTCACTATCACAGCTCCGGCAATCGCCCACATAATCGCCTTCTTTGCACGATCGAACCCTTCAGGTTGTCCATGCCCCATGAGCATTCGAATCCCGGCAAAAATGATCACCGAGAGGAAAATGACATTCATCGCATTCACCAGGATTTTCACGGCCCGATGAATAATACTCGCGGCTGTATCATCACCGACAAGTGGAGTCTCGGCAACAATTCCCACAAATACTTGTGAGAGAATTGCGCCAAAAAGCCCCATGAGAGCATAGACAATCGCCCACTTCGCCTGAGTGGTTTTGGCATCATCACCCATGCTGATAAGCATGAGAATCCCACCCCATACAATGAAAAGAACCGAAAGTCCTACAGCCACTTCTAGGAGAAACTTTGCAATTTTCGGAAGGATTTCTACTGTCACTGTATTCGTATTCTGTGTATCACAGGCGCCAAAAGGTACTCCTTGACATAAACCTGCGCCAGCAATGACTGACATTGGAAAGAACGTAAGAACACAGGCAATCATGACGCCGCTAAGAACAGTAAAAAATTTCATACCACCAAATTATTTGTAGCATACAATGAGAAACAAGACACTGCACATCGTTGCGGAGAATTCTACCACGTCATAGGATGCCACATGCATGCGGATGTAGCTCAGTTGGCTAGAGCGTCGCCTTGCCAAGGCGAAGGTCGCGGGTTCGAACCCCGTCATCCGCTCCAAGATGCGCATGCGCATCTTGGAGCGGGCTCGCTACGCTCGCGTGACATTGTTTTGAATGAGAGGGAAACCTGCGGTTTCTCCTCTCAAACACTCCCTTCCCTTACGTTATAATCCTCCAAGTTGGTTTTCCTAAAGCTCTTTGTCTCCTCATATTCCGCGGGATTAGTACAGTGGCAGTACGCTAGCTTCCCAAGCTAGAGATGCGAGTTCGATTCTCGTATCCCGCTCCATCTGAAAAAGTACCTCTTTCAGCTCTACTAGAAGCCAAGAGAAAGTTCTAACGTCTGTGATTTCAGTGCACCATTTCCTCCATAAGTGGCAGAAAGAGGTTGGCTATTGCTGAGTAATTTTTTTACTGTAGATTGCTCCCCCTATGCCAATGCCAAAGTGTTCTTTTGTGGGCAATGCTCTGAGTGTAGAAAAACTGGAAGAGACACTGCCCATTATCTGCGATCAAGACACATCTTTTGATGCGCAGAAGTGGACGCAAGAGAATCCACTGTACGGACACTGCGGTGTGGTCACTACCATTGCGCACGATCTCCTAGGCGGGAAGATCATTGAAGGATGGTTGAAGGGAAGTACACGGAAGGAGACCATGGATGCCATCTTTGATGGTAAGGGAGATCCGAAGAAGGAATATCTCCTCCATCTTTGGAATGAACGATCGGATGGCGAGCGGCATGACTTCACACGCAAACAGTTTGGAGACCACTATCCTGATCTCATCGGTGAACCCGTGACGCGAGAGTATGTCCTTTCCTTTGCACCAACTATTCAGCGGTATCGAACCTTGGCATGGCGCTTGTTCACACAAAGGTTTCCAACGATGCCACTCTCCAACGATCCCCTCTACGAGCAATGCTTTAGAGAGTCACTTCTCTCAGATTGTGAGAATATGCGATTCGGGAGTGTTATTGTCCTCAACGGAGAGATTGTTGCCCGGGGAACAAATATGCGAAACAAACTCCTACAGTGTTGTGATCCAGTCTGCTTCCGCAGAAACGTAAAGGTTCCATTCTGGTCTCCCCTTGGATGTGATCATGCAGAGGAGACAGCGCTTTGGAATCTCTTGAACGATGAGAAAGTTCCGAAAGATGCTCATAAAGACTGTGACATCTACATTGCGGGGTTCAGTACGGATCATCGTCCATGGATGAAAGAGGAACCTAACCACACTTGTATGCGTTGTTCTCCTCAAATGTATCGAGCAAAGGTTCGAAAAATCCTTGTCCCCGTAGAGGGGGATTGGGGAGAAATGACTCCGGAACAAGCGGTACAAACAGCAAAGGAGTATATGAGATTGGAAGAGCATAATCCGTACTAACTTTCCATGCCCCATCATGCGACCACCATTCCCGAGAGCATCGCGGTTCTAATAGCCTCGAGTTTAGAGCTCCAAGCTCAAGAACCAGGAGCGCAGCGACGCAGTTGTTGGCTTGGACAGGTTACCATGAGCGAAGCCGAATGGGTATCCCGCTCCAAACAGGAATGACCTTCTCAAGGACGCTCTTTCTGACCTTATCTAAGCCACATTCCAGCGGTTCTAGCGAACCGATCTTCTTCCGCAGTTCCTCCTTCGCATGGGAGTCGAGGCTTACTGCCTTGCGGCCTATACCCTCTTCCTCCTGAATTTCATTTGGGAGCAACTCCGCATTCGATGCGGAATACCTCCGCTGAGAATAAGCAAGAAGTTCCTACGTCTGAGCCCACTCGCTACCGCGCTCCGTAGAGACGCGATACTCTGGTGAGTTTTCACCTACGCTCATCGCTTCGGTGATCGCAGAGACGAGGTGCGCCGCGAGACGGAACCGTAATCCCGGATACAAGAGCGAGGCACGAATGCAGTGTATCAAAAAGAACCCCCGCGAAAAATGTCGCGGAGGTTCAAGGCGTCAAGAAGGCGGAAGCCCTCAAGACTTCAAGGCTCAGGACTTCCGAGGGGCGGCGGCGAGACCGAGGCTCGGGCCGCACCCGCCATCCCAGCAGTAGGCGACGACGACGCCATCGCCATCGAAGTAACCGACGCAGACGCGGACGCCGTCCGAGCCCTTGTCGATGCAGCGCACGTAACAGTCCGACAAGAGACGCTTGCCAGTTGCCAGTGCATTGATGACGAGGAACGTGGCGACGCTGCGCGTGGAGGGCACTTCTTCCTCAGGAAGGAGGAGCTTCTCCTGATCCGGGAAGGTCTTGTTGAAGGAACCTTCCACGGGGATGCGGAGATTCCGCTCCTGAGGGGCGTCCTCGCGCTTGGCCCAGTCGTACGGCTCATACCAGTCCTGGCGGTAGACGAGCTTCTTCTGGCGAACGAGCGAGAGGTCGCGCAGCGTGACGAGCGAGATGCAGGGATCGAAGAACCGGTATACCCCGTTCTCGCACTGCACACCCTTCTCCACGGCGGCCTGGAGCGCCTGCATGGCAACCAGGAGGGGGTCCTCTTTCACCATCTCCATCACGCGGCGGAAGAGGCCCTCGTCGTGAGCGAGTGCGGCATAGAAGTCGCTGCCCGCACCGACCTTGCGGCCCGTCACGATCATCTCGTGGACGAGGCCGAGGTCCTTGCCGAAGTCGCTCTGACGCACGATGTCTTTGGACATCACACACCAACCTTTCTGGAAAAACAGAGACCCAAATCGTCGGGGACGGCGTTGCCTCGGAACGAGACAAGCGCCCTAGGCACGTTCAATGCGAAGAGAGCTTGTCTCATACATGAATCTTGACGATGCTCTGAAAGAACACCATGATATAATTTATCACCAAAGGATGTTTCTGTCAATGGTGCAAACGCGGCAAAAACCACTCAGGCACACGGGTAAAATGCAACAATGCAGGTACACCGACACCTCTTCGAGCGCATCATTTCCAAGGAAAACCTTTTCACTGCGTGGGAGGAGTTCCGCAAAGGGAAGCAGGGACGGAAGGATGTGCAGGAGTTCGAGCGAAAGCTGGAACAGAATCTTTTTCGTCTGCACCGGGGGCTTGTGGCTGGAACCTACAGGCATCAGCCGTACAGCGCCTTCATTATCTGCGATCCCAAGCAGCGGCGCATCCACAAAGCTACAGTCCGGGACCGTATCCTCCACCACGCGGTATTCACCGTGCTCAACCCCATTTTCGAGCCGGCGTTCATTGCCCATTCCTTCTCCTGCCGGAAAGGCAAAGGGACACACAAAGCAGTGGACGCCTTGGATCGGATGCTCAGGAGCGTGAGCCGCAACGGGACGCGGCCCTGCTTTGGCCTCAAATGTGACATCCATCAGTTCTTCGCGTCCGTCGATCACGACATCCTGCTCGGAATCCTCGAAAAACGCTTGAAGGACGAGAAAACAATCGCGCTCCTCCTTCCTATCCGCTCATTCCTCAAGGAGCATCTGCATCTCGATCTCCACCCGCACAAAGTGACACTCCGAAAATACCGCCAGGGTATCGACTTCCTCGGCTATGTGCTTCTGCCGCATCACCGTGTTCTTCGCACGAAAGCGAGGCGCAGGATAGTGCGCAAGCTGGGCGAGCGCATCACGGCGCACAAGGCGGGATTGCTCACTGAGGAAAGTGTCGAGCAATCATTGCAGTCGTACCTCGGCGTCCTCTCTCACGCGAACTGCTACCGACTGAGCCAGGACTTTCAGAACCAATGCTGGTTCCTGCTCCAAGAGTAGTTCTTTTTTATGGCGTCCGAAAACTCAGCAAAGTCCGGTTGAGTTCGGTCTTGCCACGAGTGCCGCTGAGAGTTGCCGATCCAGTTTTTCCTCTGTACATGAGCAAAAGGGCGATAGTGGCAGGAGTGGCGAGAAATCTGGGATATTTGCAAAAGAGCCTTTGACCAGGATCAGTGTGTTGCTATAATAGGAGCAATCACGCCCGATGGGATTTCGGTCCCGTCGGGATATTTTTTGTCTCGATGAAGGGGCGCAGACGTTCGAGTGAACAGAGGAAGATCGCCCGCTTGCGCTGTTCATCCTCGATGTACTCCCGCCCAAGTCCTCCTTTGGGAAAGACCAAGATGGCTTGTTTGCGGCGCTCGCGGAGCGCATCGAAGATCGGAGCATAGTCGCCGTCGCCGCTCACGAGGATGAAGCCTTGGTACGTATCCAAGGCTGAGCAAAATCTCTTTCGCGATCTCAACATCGAAATCGCACTTGCGCCGCAAGATAGGTTTGAGAAGGGGCTTGCCCTCGTGATCCACGGTCACCGGCACCTTCTTCACGGCCTTCGTGACGATGCGGTAGCCGACAGCAGCTTGTGCTGTGAGGAATGATGCCGATTTCTCATGCTGATCCGTTCCGTGGAAGAGGACGATGTCCTGCACCTCCTGATGATCCTTGAAGAGGGTGAAGAGTCTGCGGGTATCGACGTTCCACCCGTTCTTGCGCTGCGCGTGGAATACGTTTGCCCAGTCGATGAGGACGAGGGTCTTGCCTTTAAGTGTGAAGAACGGAGTCGCCATGTGCGCGGCATCGTACATCATTCGAGTGCCACCCCGGAACACATGGCGATTCTAATAGCGTCGAGTTTAGAGCTCCACGAAGTAGAGAACCGAAGGCCATGAAGGGCATTTTCGCTGCGCTCATTCGGCTCACGCTTCGTGGCGCAGCCATGGTTCTCTGCCGCGCGCCCTGTAGCGTGGCGCGCGCCGTGTACCGTGCGAAGCTCTGATACTGGCGGAAGCCTCTGCTACTGGGGAGTGCCCTGTAGCGTCCTGTAGCGTCCTGTAGTCACCAAAGGTGTACTACTGGGGCAGTTTTGAATGAAAGAATGGCTTGTAGCTATGTACTTCGTTCTCTATATTTCCCTACTCGTTCTTTCACATCATTTTTCCCCCCACCCACTTCCCTTCCTCGTTGGAGGGGAAATGCCGTGGGGGAAAATATTGGAAAGGAGAGCATCATGAAAACGTGGATAGGAATTGGAACAATCCTCCTTAGCTGCACACTAGGAGGAACTCTACAGTCAGAGACCATCACCGCTGGCATCGAAATCGTACAGAAAGTCCTTCCGGACGACGAAATCGACACCACAATGAACATCAAGGTCACTGCCCGGGAGCACTTGAATTGGGTGACGTTCCGATACTGCCGTCACCCGAAGGATGAGAAGCGCGGAACCATCACTGTTAGTATTGGCTGCAGTGGTGCAGGACTTTCAAGCCTCGTGCTCTATCAACCAAAATCGCTCACGATCAATGGTATCATTGTGCTCCCGAGCAAGGTTGCAAAGGACAGAAAGAGCTTCGAGGAAGAGGAAAGTTCCGTGACGCGCTACCGGTATTCTTTGAAAGAGGGAAAACCACTCGAGCCAATAGAAGAACGGCTCGAGGGAAAGATTATCCGCACAAAGGGCGGACCATTCATCTTTCACCAGGATGGGCCGCATCGGCGCGTCTGGGAGTGCATCCCACTCCACAAAGAGACAGATTCTCCGTAAAACCAAACCACACCCACCACGGCATGGGGCATGGCTTCGCGGCCATGCCCTTCTTTAGCATTGACACAAACTCCTCATGCCACCGCCTCTTCCAGTCGTGTGATCCGATGTTCGTGGTTTTCAATCTTTGGTGTCAGTCGTTTGTCGATATTCCCAAGAATAGCCAGAATTTGATCATCTGTTTCATAGAGTCTCGCGAATTTATCATCGAATTTCTTCTCGATCCTTTGAACATCGGTCCCTAACTTCTGGACGGCAACGTCCAGTCTCTGCACCGTACCATCCAGCTTCTGAAACTTTTCCTCTAGCCCCTGAAACCTGTCCTCCAGTCTCTGCACCGTACCATCCAGCCTTTGAAAACTGCCCTCCAGCTTTTGTATACTATTCTTTACCTTCCCAATATCCGCTTTCGTGGCTGGTGCTGTGTCATCGGACATGACCGCATGGTAGTTTTTCATTGCTTCTGATGCAAGCAGCTGCATCAGTTCAGCCTCATGCGATGGTTACTCTCGAAAGCATCGCGGTTCTAATAGCGTCGAGTTTAGAGCTCCAGATAGTACACGTCGCTGCGCTCCGTGACAACATGGCACAGCCACTTATCAAGACCAATCATTGTGCGACGTGGACGCCGGTTCCAATCTCCCACAACTCCGGCAATGCGCGAAAGAACGACGGCGGGCTGGGCAACGCGGGGTGCGGGGCGCGGGCATGTTCGGGAAACAACGGAGGCATCGCTTCGGTCACGGCGAGGAAACCGTAGGAGACGCGGACGTTGACTTTCCATTGACATACAGGGAACATCTTATCATAAACGTTACCATCGCCCCATGAGCCCCCTCTCACCAGCCGATCGCGCCTTCATCGAACGGAAAGCGGACGACCTCGTAGAAAACATCCAGAAGGAACTCGAAAACCTCCTGCAATACCATTGCTCCGACCACGCGGTGGCGGCCGAAAGCGGTGCAGGGATTCCTCGATGATCTCCCCCGCCACAGAGACCGCATCATCAACGCGTTCGTCGGATGGAAGACGCTCAATATTTCCGCGGACATCCTCCGGAAATCCGCAGACGATGCGAAGCTCCTCCGCGAGGGGAAAGACCCACGCAGTCACGAAAGCCTTACGGACGAAGACCGCCGGAGAAAAGAGGAAATGAAAAACCTTGATGAAGATCTCCGGAACGAGGGCGAGGCGGACGATCAGGAAGTGGCGGGAAGCGCGCAAACCGACGCCGCGCGCGACCGGAGCATTACGGAAAGAGACATCGCCCGAAACGCCTACGACGAGTCCTTTGTATACCAAGATGCTTTCGACCGCATTCCGACTGGAGCGGAATGCTTCCGAAAAGCGACGCGACTCCTCTTCCACGGCATTATCCGCGGATGCATCGAAAAGGGCGCCCGCCTGCGCCCCCTCGAAGAACTCGCCATTGTAACACGGAAGCAAATCGATGCGCTGATCGGAAACATGTACTCCCTGATCAGCGAACTCCGGATTCCGGATGAGCAGAAGGATGAAGACCTGTAAGCTCATGATGCGCCCTCGTAGGTCAATGGATAGACCGGCGGCCTCCGAAGCCACAGATACAGGTTCGATTCCTGTCGGGGGCACCACATCTTCCCTCTCCCCAAGGGAGAGGGCTAGGGTGAGGGGTTGAGCCTAAAGAACCCCATCGCATTCGCGGTCGTCACACGATCAACCTCCTCCAAAGAAAGCCCTTTCGTCTCCGCCACAACCTTCGCCACTTCGATAACGTACGCCGGCTCATTCCGCTTCCCGCGATGGGGAACGGGGGGCAAATACGGCGCATCAGTCTCCACCATGATCTGCCCGAGAGGACACATCTGGATGGTGCGTCGGACCTCTTCAGCGTTGGGATAGGTGGCAATGCCCGTAAACGAGAGAAGATATCCGCAGTCGACAAACCGCCGCACATTCTCCCACCGCTCGGTACAGCAGTGGATCACGAGCTTCTCCGGTCGTACGGAATCGACGATCGACCACACATCTTCGACCGCTTGGCGGCAGTGCACCACCACCGGCATCTGCAATTCCTTCGCTAGTTCCAGTTGCTCCTGAAATACGCGCCGCTGCACATCGCGTGGCGAGAAATCGTAGTGATAGTCGAGCCCGATCTCGCCGATTGCAACGACCTTGGACATTCGCGCGAGAGAACGCAGGCGCTCCCGATCCCAGTCTTTCCATTCCTTCGCATGATGGGGATGAACTCCGATTGAACAAATAATCTGTTCATATTTTTCAGTAATTGCAACGCATTTTCCACTCTCTTCCAATGAATCAGCAATCGTCACTATCCGCACAACACCCGCGGCAACCGCACGCCGAATGACAGCGTCGAGATCATCCGCAAACCGTTCGTCCGTGAGATGGCAGTGGGAATCGATCACCGCCATAGCATACCCATAGCAGAGCCGGGAATGATGACGTAAGATTTGGAAAGCGGGTCGGTAGCTCAGTTGGTAGAGCAGTGGCCTTTTAAGCCATTGGTCGTGGGTTCAATCCCCACCCGACCCACCAATACACAAGGAGCGGGTCTACGGTATGGTAGAGGAGTGAAAGTCGCTCTCGTCCATGAACTCCTGACGCAAAAAGGCGGCGCGGAGCGGGTCCTCCGGGTCCTCGCAGCGATGTATCCCGATGCCCCGATCTACACCCTCCTTTATGACGAGAAAAAACTGGGCGACTGGTTCCCACGAACACGGATCCGCACGAGCGCGCTGCAAAAATTCGCACGGTTTTCCTCAAATCATCATTATTATTTGTCCTGGTTTCCGAATGCAGTGGAAGCGTGGAATTTTGATCCATGCTCATCCCATCACCCTCCTCCTTCGCTAAAGCTACGGCGGACAGGTAACCCTCTCCCCTTCGAAGGGGAGAGGGAGGAGTGTTTCGACCTCGTCATCTCCTCCTCCTCCGCCTTCGCCCATGGAATCATCACCAATGGAAAGCCAAAACACCTCTGCTACGTCCACTCCCCTGCCCGGTACCTGTGGGACCGGACACACGACGTTCTTACGCAAAGTTCCAAGGGGCTCTTAGGACCACTCAAACGATGGTACCTGTCTCACCTCTTTCATACGTTGCGCATTTGGGATGCGGAATCCGCCGACCGCCCCGACGCGCTCCTCGCCGCATCGAAAACAGTCCAGCGCCGCATCGAACTCTACTGGCGTCGTGAGAGCGCCGTCATCTATCCCCCCATCGATGACCACTGGTTCTCCGTCAGTCATAGGTCCCATGTCCTAGGTCCTAGATCCTATTTTCTCATCGTCTCCACCCTCGCCCCCTACAAACGCATCGACATCGCAATCGAAGCGTATAATCATCTTCGACTCCCCCTCACGATCACAGGAAGCGGCCCTGATCGGAAACGTCTGGAACGCCTGGCCGGCCCAACCGTTACATTCCTCGGCTACGTCCCGGAAGAGAATCTCCCTGATCTCTACCGAGGAGCCATCGCGACCATCTGCCCCGGCGACGAAGACTTCGGCCTCGTGCCACTCGAATCCATGGCCTGCGGCACCCCCGTGATTGCCTTCCGCAGTGGGGGGGCTCTCGAAACGATCCAAGAAAACATCACAGGGCAATTTTTCAACGAGCCTACAGCACCGTCTCTCGCTGAGGCCATCCAGTATTTCGATAGAAGCCATTTTTCCGAAGACACTTGCCGCGCTCACGCGCAAAAATTCTCCCGGGAAGCATTTGAAAAAGACATCCGATCCGCTGTAGCAAAATTGCTTATCGTCTCCTGATCGAATACGTAAGTTTTTCTCTACTACTAGAGTAACGCTGATTGGACGGGTACTGGCAAAGAAATGCCAACCTTCTGATACGCTTTTGGGGTTGCAATGCGTCCCTTCGGAGTCCGTTGCAGGTAGCCCTGCTGCAAAAGGTAGGGCTCATAGACTTCTTCTAGGGTATCTTCCTCCTCCGCAAGAATGGCAGCAAGGGTGGAGAGTCCCACGGGCCCACCGGCAAAACTCTCGACAATCGTCCGCAGCACGCGGTGATCCGTCGCATCCAATCCATCACGATCGATCTCGAGACACCGGAGCGTCTCTCGAACAATAGAATGATCCACCGGAGAAACACCTCGCACCTCGGCAAAATCACGCACAGCACGGATGAGACGATTCCCCACACGCGGCGTTGCGCGACTCGCCTCAGCCAGAAGACGCGCAGCCCCCGCTCCCAACGGAACATTGAGAATCCCCGACGCCCGCTCAACAATAGATTCCATCTCCCCTGCCGAATAAAACCCTAATTTGAACACATGGAGGAAACGATCTCGGAGCGGCGCACTGATCGATCCGACTTTGGTCGTCGCCCCGATGAACGAGAACGGTTGTAACTGGAGTCGCACGGAACGCGCGGTTGGCCCCTTTCCAATGATAATATCGAGCACACCGTCTTCCATGGCGCCGTAGAGAATCTCCTCGAGAGGCGGACGGAGACGATGCACCTCATCAATGAAGAGAATATCTCCGACCTGGAGGTTCGTGAGAAGAGAGGCAATGTCTCCCGGCTTCTCAAGAGCAGGTCCGCTCGTGACCCTGATCTGTGCCGCCATCTCGCGGGCAATGACATGCGCCAACGTCGTCTTTCCAAGACCCGGAGGCCCGTGGAGCAACGTGTGGCCGAGTGGCTCCTTGCGCTTGCGAGCAGCGGCCATATGGATTTGGAGATGTTCTTTAATCTTTTCCTGACCAACGTACTCCTGCAAATATTGCGGACGGAGCGTCTGCTCCACAGCATCAACCGCTTGCGGGGCAGGATCGCTCATAGTCTGCTCCCGTCGACGACGTTGGAGAACCATCGAACGCATCATACGCTACAATCCACCCATGCGAAGATTTCTCCTTCTTGGAAGCGGCAGCATCCTTCTCATCATCGGCCTCATCACTGCGGAAAGCATCCTCCTCCATCCTCTCCCACGTTCCTCCCAAACTCCCCCCTCCACAGAGACTACAAACCAAGAACACCAAAACCGTGTGCAGGATATCATCGCACAAATGCAGTTCACTGCGCAGGAAAGCGCCGAGGACACGTTACTGAAGCAAATCGCGACAAATGATGTTCCGACCAACACACTAGTGCTCCTCGCAGAAAATGATCGCAGCGGACTCCTCTCCTGGATTAAATCACCAGATGCGCATCTATACTTCTCAGCGCTGAAAGAAGCTCTAAGCGCCTCCTTCTCTCCGGAACTCCATGACCTCCGCGATGATAGAGAAGAGCTGCCTAAAAATCGCACACGAGAAATTCTCTCGTTCCGCGACCCCGCTCTAAGCGCAGAACAAATCACTATCATCCTTTCCGGAAATACCATCTACGAATTCCACATCAGTCCGGGGAAAGAGGAGCGCATTTCCCCCCTCATCGAGGCACTGACAATGTAATCACCCACTATCTCCCCTCTCTTACCGCAGTGGGAGAGGGGTAGCAGTTACCCGACAACGGATTGACAAGAGGAATCACAATCTAGACAATCGCTACCAATATGGCAAAAGTCATCAAGAAAGTCATCAAGGTACAAGCCAAAGGCGGACAGGCTACCCCCGCCCCTCCATTGGGACCTGTGCTCGGACAAGCTGGAGTGGATATTGCCAGCTTCTGCAACCAATTTAACCAGAAAACAAAGGATCGTATGGGCCAGATCGTCCCCATCGTACTCACAGTCTTTGAGGACCGAAGCTTCACCTTCATCATGAAGCAACCGCCGGCAAGTGCTCTCATCATGGAACGTGCGAAAATTGAAAAAGGCAGCGGGGATCCAAAGAAAACTCCCGTCGGCTCTATTACACAGAATGACGTTCGGGACATTGCTCGCACCAAACTCCAAGACCTCAATACCACAAGCCTGGAATCCGCGATGCGAACAATAGAAGGCGCTGCACGAAGTATGGGAGTTTCCATTGAGAAATAGACAAGAAGAATGTGCACAAGATCATGGCATGACCGTGGGCGCAACGCATTTCTCATACATCATGGTCCATTCCCCACTAGACTATGGACATCCTCTTCCATTTGTTATGCATATGTTTACACCTTTTCAGGTTATCCACCCAATTGGGCTCCTCTCCGTGCTCCTAGGCATCCTCTTCCTACTCCTAATTTTCTGCCTCATTCTCGCAACGAGCCTCGCCCGGGAAGCAGCAAAGCCTCAGGCTGTCGGAGAAGCAGTCTATTGCTATCTCGTACAGAGCGTCGGCATAACTCTCATGAGCATTGGTGCAGTTCCGACACTATACTCAGTCTTCTCGCGTACCCCACTCCAAAGCCTCACGTACGCAGCGCTTCTTTTCGTCTTCTCCATCGGAGGTCTTATTTTTCTCTGGCATGATACTCTCGCTCACCGCCTTTCACCTCCTTCGCGCGCCGTTCCGGAAGCTATCTTTCTATCCACATGGAAATTCATCGGTTTCACTCTCTTTGTCTTCGCCATCATCTCGATCATCTTGAACATCCTTCTCCGAAGCGCCCTCCCCACCTCCTCTCTCACTCTGCATAGCATCCTTGCCTTGTATGGTCTTGTTCTCTGGTGGTCTACGCAGAATTCCCCACATACCGCCGGTTCCACAACGAAGGCAGCCTCCACTTCTCTTGCCTCTCAGAAGCGGAAGCGACTTCATCGATGATGTAGTGGGAAAAACCTTGTTTTTCCTCTACGGTGCGCGTACACTTCAATTCTCATTTTCTTGTGCCACTCATGCCATCAGCACTCCAAAAATCCCACGCAAAAAAGCGCGGAAAGAAGTACCTGGAAAAAGCGGGCATCGTCCAACTAAGCGCCTACATCCTCCCTGAAGCAGTTGCGCTCCTCACAAAAGTGAGCACGGTTTCCTTTGATGCAACGGCTGAAGTTCACTTCCGCATCAATGCAGATCCCACACAGGCAGATCAAATCGTACGGACGGTGGTCGATCTCCCCCACGGCACAGGAAAAACTCCCAGGATTGCCGCCTTCGTCCCTGATGACCTTATCGAGACGGCGAAGAAAGCAGGAGCTCTCAAAGCAGGGAATGCCGACCTCATTCGTGAGGTGGAAGAAGGAAAGATCGACTTTGATATTGCAATCGCAGTTCCGAAAATCATGAAGGACTTGGGAAAAGTGGCAAAAATCCTCGGACAACGCGGCCTCATGCCAAATCCTAAAGCAGGGACCGTCACCGAGAACGTCGCGAAGACGATCGAGGCTCTTCGCAAAGGTCGCACCGAGTGCAAGATGGATACTTTCGGAATCATCCATACCATCTTCGGAAAAATCTCCTTCGGTAAAGAAAAGTTGCAAGAGAACCTCCAGAGCCTTGTACAGGCCATCGAGGAAGCGCGCCCCGCGGGGATCAAAGACCCGTACATTCGCTCGATCACCATTACTCCAACAATGGGACCGGGGATTCGGATAACACTGTAGGAAAAATGCTGACGTGTCATGGTGAGGTGCAAGGCTCAGAGCTGAGCCACGAACCATAACACGTTGTCGCCCTTCGTGGCTCCCCTTCGACAAGCTCAGGATCGCACCTCAGGGTGACAAAATCCCACCTTCAATGGTTCCTATAATCCTTTATCCACTCCACCATACTTTTTCATCTAGCGCGAGTTCCGTTCAGCAAAAACTTCGTGCACAATTATCGTACAATGTTTTTTTACTTTCCCGAACTTGTGCTCGTTTTCTCCATCCCACTCCCTGCATACGCAGGTCTTATTCCAGATCTCCCAGGCTGCGCATTCACCACAGGAATCTTTGGTGCCAATTGTGTCCCAATCTTCATTGGACAGTTGATCAAGTGGATTCTTGGATTTACAGGAGGCATTTGTCTCATTAACATCATGATCGGCGGCTACCAGATCGCTCTCGGTTCTGCGATTGGTGATAAAGAAGCAGGAAAAAGCCGCGTGCTGTGGGCATTAGTCGGTCTCCTCGTCTCCATGCTATCATACGGCATTCTCAATACCATTATCGGAACGCTTAGCCTATGACCAAACAGTCAGAACCTGCCGGCTTCACATCACTACGCATCCTTGGCAAACATGCGCAACAACTCCTTACAAAAGCAAAAACAATGCGGGAACAGAAAAAAAAAAGACACGGAAAAGCTCCGAAGCTCCAATCCATAGAGAAATCTCCACAGATCCGTATCCAGTTTTCACTTCGGAGCGTCATTCAGTCAACCTGCGTAATTATTGCAATCGCCACGGGAACATGGATCATTTTCATGATTCACGACAAACTCATTCTCATTCTCCTCGCATTCTTCCTCGCCGCTATCATTGATCCTGGTGTGCGCTGGATGGAGTCTCACCGCGTGCCTCGAGGCCTCGCCATCCTTCTCCACTACCTTCTCGCCCTTCTCTTCCTAATTTTCCTCCTAACATCCCTCATTCCTATCATCGCTGCCCAGCTGCAGCAAATCGCCCTCTTTATGAGTCTCGAGGTTGATGCCTTTCTGAACCACCCGCAAATTACCTTCCCATTCCTCTCGGATACCATCAACCTCCGTCTCACGAACTTCGCACAGGGTATGCTCCAAGACATCTCGGTCTATGAATTCGCTGATGCTCTTCAGCGCCTCGGTCAAAATCTCTCGATCACAGCTCAGGGCTCCGTCCTCTTTGCCACGCGCATCGCAGGCTCCGTCGTGAACTTCTTCATCCGCATGATTGTCGTACTCATACTCGCCTTCTTCATCCAGAGCGAAAAGGAGAACATACGACTCTGGATACGTGGCTTCTTTCCCCACAATTATCGCGCGTACATCGATGAGAAAATAGAGGCTATCCATGGGAAAATCGGACAGTGGGTACGAGGGCAACTATTGCTCGGCCTCAGTATCGGACTCCTGGTTTTCCTCGCCCTCACTATCCTCGGAATGCCGTATGCCCTTACACTCTCTGTGCTTGCAGGCTTCACGGAATTCATACCCTACGTCGGCCCGTTTATTGCCGCAATTCCCGCTGTCCTGATTGCTCTCACCCAGGAAGGTCTCCTCTGGGCTGTTGTCCTCATCGGTGTCTACTATGTCATCCAGTGGTGTGAAAATAATCTCCTCGTTCCTCTCATCATGAAACGAGCAGTCGGTCTCTCCCCTATCGCCATCATCGCCTCCATGCTTTTCGGCGTAAGTTTCCCAGACTTCATTCACCCCATCCTCGGTCTCTTCCTTGCGGTTCCTGCCACTACCATCATCACGCTCTTCATCGAAGACTGGCACATTCTCCGAGGAAAACCCCCAGCCTAGCTTCTCTGGGCCACACGTGGTAGAATGATCGGAACTCCTAACAAGTTATCAATCCTCCACCATGCTTCCCTTTGATCGCTTCACGCCGAATGCCAAACTTGCCCTCCAGCTCGCAGAACAAGAGGCCAAAAACTCCAAGGGGAGCTATATTGGCTCCGAACACCTCCTCCTCGGTCTCCTCAGCATCCCCAAATCCCTCGGCTTCTCCATTTTTACCGGTGCAGGGGTAACGTTGGAAAACACGCGCATCCTCCTTAAAACAACGAAGTCCACAAATGATGAAGGGGAAAACATTAAACACGGTCTTTCTGTTTCCATCCATAACGTCATCGAGCAGTCTGTCGTCACCGCCCACAAATATCGCCACGCAAACGTCGGCACAGAGCATCTCGTTCATGCACTGGTTTCCACAGGAAAAAATGCGGCAACCATCCTCCTCGAACAGATGCAGGTCGACCCGGAGGAACTCCGCCTGCGCGTTGAAGAAATGTTCGGACAAATCAGCCAATTCCGGCAACAGAGCCGTGATATTGAGCAATCTCTCGAAGCATTTTTCCATGGACTCCAGGGGGCAATCGTAGGCATGCAAGCCACTCCAGGAAATGAACCGGAAGGACTACGGAGACGACGAGCGGAGAAGAACAGTAAGACGCCTGTCCTCGATTACTTCACAGATGATCTCGTCGTGAAAGCGCGAACAGGAAAACTCGACCCAACCATCGGGAGAGACAGCGAAATCGAGAGACTCATTCACATTCTCAATCGAAAAACGAAGAATAACCCAATACTCATCGGAGAACCGGGAGTTGGAAAAACGGCCATTGTAGAAGGATTGGCTCTCCGCATCGCCAAAGGCAGCGTCCCAAGTTCACTCAACGGAAAACGGATCCTTCTCCTCAATATGGGAGCGCTCGTGGCAGGCACAAAGTATCGCGGGGAATTTGAACAACGATTTGAAGACATTATTAAGGAAGCAGCGCAAGCAGAAGGAAAGATCATCCTCTTCATCGATGAAATGCATACCGTCATTGGTGCAGGATCTGCCGAGGGATCACTCGATGCGGCGAATATTCTCAAGCCGGCGCTCAGCCGCGGTACACTGCAAGTTATCGGCGCAACGACACTCGATGAGTACCGTACGCTCGAAAAAGACAGGGCACTGACGCGTCGTCTCCAGGCAATCGTCGTGGAAGAACCAAATATTGCGGATACTCTCGAAATCCTGCACGGCATCCGGTCATCCTTCGAGCAATTCCATCACGTCGCCATAACGGACGAAGCTCTGGAAACAGCAGTACATTTGAGTAAACGCTACATCTTTGAACGCTTCCTCCCGGATAAAGCCATTGATATCCTCGACGAAGCTGCAGCAGGGAAGAGACTCGCCCACACAGAATCCGTACCGGAAATACAGAAAATTGATGGGAAACTTGAAGAACTCACAACAAAGCAGCAGAGCGCCGTTCATGAGCAGAAATACCACATTGCACTCAAGCTGAAACAGGAGCAGCAAACACTGAAGGAACAGAGAGACCAACTAATCGCCATCAGGGATGGAGACTGCCGCTCTCCAGTAAATATCACCGGCGATGACATCGCTGCTGTCGTTAGTAGGATGACAGGAATTCCAGTCACCAAACTCCTGAAGACCGAGATCCGGCGTCTCACCAACCTCGAACAGCATTTTCGCAAGCACATTGTCGGACAGGATGATGCCATCCGTAACGTCGCTCGAGCTATCCGACGCAATCGCGTAGGGATTGGCGATGCCAGGCGTCCCATTGGTTCTTTCCTCTTTCTTGGGCCCACAGGCGTTGGGAAAACCGAGCTCGTACGAACAATTGCGCGAGAAGTATTCAACCGAGAGGATGCCCTCATCAAAATCGACATGTCAGAATTCATGGAACGTCACAACGTTTCTCGCCTTACAGGCGCAACGCCGGGTTATGTGGGCTATGAAGAGGGTGGACAATTGACCGAAATGGTCCGCCGAAAACCGTATTCTGTCATCCTCTTCGATGAGGTGGAGAAAGCACACCCGGAATTCTTCAATCTTCTCCTCCAAATTTTAGAAGATGGAGTACTGACGGACGGACAAGGAAAACGCGTTGACTTCACCAATACCATCATTGTCATGACAAGTAATATCGGGTCAGAAAAACTGAGCCGCCAGGCAGCGAAAATTGGCTTCAAGCTCCATGGCGAAGCACAAGCAGAAGAACTCCAATATGAAGAAAAACGACAGGAGGTCATCACAGAACTCAAAGAGCACTTCCGCCCCGAATTTCTGAATCGCATTGACCACATCGTAGTCTTCAATGCTCTCAATCAGGAACATATCCGCAAAATTGTAAAAATGCATATCGAATTCCTCGCAGAACGCTTACAAAAACAGGGGTACAGTCTCTCAGTGGAACAGAGCGTCATTAACATGCTTGCAAGCGATGGTTTCGACCCGGAATACGGGGCGCGTCCAGTTCGCCGACTCCTCCAACAACGCCTCGAAGATGAAATTGCCGAGCATATCCTGAAAGGAATCTTCCAAAAAGGAGATACGATCTGCGTGATCAAACGCGGACCGCAAACGATAGAATTCTTGCCAAAAAAACAAAAATCACTTTCCAGTCATTCACCCCACTTCGCCCTTTCCTCCAATCTAATCGGCACAGGTGGAAAGGAATCCACAGACATGGTATAATGATGAGATGGCAATTGAGACCGTAAAAATACCACAGAACGTCCTCATTGAGGACCGCATCATCGGCACCGTCACTCTGCGGCAACTGATCATTACAATAATAGGGTGCGGGATCAGCTACGCAATCTGGTCAAACCTGCAGAAAATCTTCGTCAACATCAGTATTCCCGTTACTATTATCGCGTGGATACCAGCAGTGATCTTCATTGCCTTCGCATTCGTAAAAGTTTACGACTTGAGCCTCTTACGCATTATATTCCTCATGATCGAGAGGTCCGTAAAACCACAAACTCGCATATGGGCTCCTCGCTCAGGAATGAGCACCATAAATCCCCATACATTCGCAAAACCCGAAAAAAAGAAGATATCCACTGGAACAGAACAGGAAAAACCACAGAGCATCGAGAAATTGAGTTCCATGCTCGACATCTCCCAACTTGATGCGTCACAGATCTCCATGGTTTCCTACAAACATACACTATGACAACGAAACCACCACCAGATACCGTCAGACAACGGAAGAAAAACACTACGATAGGAACACAACGATACCTCCCAATTGCTGAAATCCGCAATAACACAGTGATCCTGAAAAACGGCGGCTTGCGTGCGATCCTCCATGTTGAAGCAACCAACTTTCATCTGAAAAGTGAGACGGAACAGGAAGCAATCATCGCAGGATACGGCGCATTTTTGAATACCGTCTCTTTCCCAATACAGATTCTCGTACGCTCAACGCATATCAACATCGATACATACCTGGCTTACCTACAGTCGAAAATGGAGCAGCAGAAGAACTTGCTTCTTCAAGAACAGACCGCATCACATATCAACTTCATCGTACGCCTCCTGGAAATGGCAGATATCATGCAGAAACATTTCTATCTCATCCTGCCCATCGACCGGAACGTCCGACGGAAAACGCTCCTAGAGAAATTCCTCGAATGGCTTCATCCCGAGGATAGTGCGGTAAAAGCTGCGCAACGGAATAGGGAATTCAATGAAGGTGCCCGCATGCTGAATGACCGCATTGAACTGGCACAATCTGGATTAAATGGCGTCGGACTCCATACCAGCCGACTCCAAACGAGAGAACTCATCCAGCTCTATTACGAGATATACAATCCCCAAACGAGCCAGCGCCAGAAAATCCCCCAAAATATTACAGATCTCAACACCGACGCGACAACGCTCTGAGTGGGGGGATTGACAGGAAAAACATAGGATGGAAAAATCAGTGCTGGCATGTTGCTCGTGCAGGAACACTGCCACCTCGTTGTATCCATTCCCCCTGCACCCATCTCTCATCATGTCAAAAACACCGTCGACAGCGACACACAGCATGGAAGAACTCCTCCGAAATTCCCCGGAAGTGCTCCGTCCAAGGCCTGGAGAACTCCTAGAAGGGACGGTAATTTTTAAAGGCAAGAACAAGCTCCTCCTAGATCTTCATGGAGTCACGACTGCAATTATCTCGGGACGGGAACTCCGAGATTCTTTTAACACATTCCGGGACCTCCAGATTGGGAGTTGTGTAATAGCGCTTGTCCTCGAAGAAGAGAACGATGAGGGGCTCGTAGTCATGAGTTTGAGAAAAGCAAGCCAACAAAAGGCTTGGGATCACTTTCATGACCTCATCGGTTCTGGAAAAACCATGCCATTCACTGCACAAGAAGCAAATAAGGGGGGACTCCTTGCAAATATTGACGGCATCCGCACATTCCTCCCCGTCAGTCAACTCGCTCCCGCGCACTACCCACGAGTATCCAACGCAGACACGAGTGAAATTCTTTCTCGGCTCCAAAAACTGGTCGGTCATACGTTCTCTGTAAAAATAATCACCATGGATGAGGATGCAGGAAAAATCGTTGTATCGGAACGCGAAGCGATGGCAGAAGAACGATCAAAAACACTCGAAAGTCTCAAAATGGGCGATGTCCGCGATGGAATTGTCAGTGGCATTGCCAAATTCGGCTTGTTTGTGACCTTCGAAGGCCTCGAAGGACTCGTGCATATTTCAGAGATCGCATGGGGCCACGTGAAGAATCCTGCCGAGCATGCAGAAGCAGGCGACAGAGTGACCGTGAAAGTGATTGGCATCGATGGTGACAAGCTTTCCCTCAGTATGAAACAATTGGCAAATGACCCATGGGAGGAAGTGGCGGAACGCTACCCAGTTGGCAAGAAAGTAACAGGGTCGGTTGTGCGTTTCGCGGACTACGGCGCATTCATACGACTCGAGAAAGATATCAACGGTCTCATTCATCTCTCCGAACTCGCACATCACCACATCAACGACCCTGCAGAGGTCCTCACGATCGGCCAGCGTATTGACGCACAGGTCATTAATATCGATGTCGACGAGCGACGTATCGGTCTCTCCCTCAAAGCTCTCCTCCCCATCGATAAGGAAACCCTCGAGCGCATCCGGCGCGAGCGTGAGGAAGAGGAAAAAAGAAAAGAAGAAAAAGATGCATCCTCCTCCGCCAAGGCTACGGAGGACAAGAAAGAGGAAAGTGCATGGGTCGCAAGTAAAACAGGCAAAAAATACTACCCGAAAAATTCTGCTACTGCCAAGAAAATTAAAGAGGAAAACCGCGTGTATTTCGCTAATGCAGAAGAGGCAGAAAAGGCTGGCTACTCTGCGTAGATTTTAGAACTCTTGATCGGAGAGAAAATGGAGGTGGAGGTAAAACACCTCCTGCCCTCCCGCCTTCCCGACATGGAAGAGGAGCTTGTACCCCGTGAGGCTCTTCTCCTTCGCAAATTGTTGTGCCTTGAGGATGAGGAGACCCGGAAGATGCGCCGTCTCCGGCGTGATATCGGTGAGAGAAGCCACAAAGTATTTTGGGATAAAGAGAATATGTGTCCTGGCTTTGGGCAGAATATCGCGGAATGCGAGCACTTCCGCATCCTCAAAGACAATGTCCGCCGGAACCTCACGATCACGAATCCGATGAAAAATCGTTCGTTCTTCCATGAGAAATATGATCATAGAACAAGGAACAACCAGAAACGATATTGCAATAATGGGTAAAAAGGCGGAGAATAGGAGAGAAATGGCAATTCCTGTACCATCCTCCCCGGAGCAAATCCAAACACCGGCCCCATCCAAAGAACTGTCCAACCTCATCGTCGCGCAACCAGAGAAACTCGGAAGTCTCCTCGATACCATTGAAAGTCTCACTAACCCTCAGGATGCCACAACCGAAAAACAAGGAGAAAATAGTGGTGGAAGCCAAACTTCTGCTGCAACAGGCACAACAGTACAAACAATAATATCCTCACGGGATCAGGCTATAGCCAACATACCTCCGCAAGAAAAAATGCAGCAAGCTCTCCATAAATACATTAATGCAGAAGTGCGCAAGCTTCGCCGAGAGGCGGCACTCCTGACCATCTCTCGCCCAGGAACCGCCTATCGTATCAATCAGATCTACGCAAACATCCGGAGACTAAACAAACTCCTCCAGGAACTCATCCATGCCTCCTACGAGACAGTGAAGCACTTCTTTATTCGCATCTTCATCGACCGCCAACCGATCCTATGAAGAAACCCCTGAAACATTATTGTGTCACCCTGAGCGTAGTCGAAGGGCTACATAATGGCTTGCCGATGTGATGGTTCGTCTACGCTCACCATGACACATTGGAGCTTTTTAGAGGTCTCCAAACTACTTTTTCCACTTCTTCGGACGATCAGCCTGTGTTTCCACCCACTCGGTGATCCACTGCAGGAAATGATCGAGCAGTCCGAGGGGACGCATCACCATTCCCTCAACCTCTGCCGTGATGCCCTCGATCCGCCGGAGGATCTTCCGCAAATCCACCACAATGAAGAGCACGTGGTAGAGCACCACGACGAGCATGACGCCGACGACGATGTAGAGCCC
>Ga0156011_133_pt1 | contig 17769 bp, 12 predicted proteins | sample RifCSPlowO2_02_FD_107665 | JGI IMG/M metagenome (GOLD analysis project Ga0156011, IMG submission 107665) | Candidatus Peribacteria bacterium RIFCSPLOWO2_02_FULL_55_36
AAGGCGGATGGCGAACGATCTTCGGAATGCCGCGATCATGGAACGAAGAAACCTGTCCACCGCTACACTGTAGAGCGATGCGAGTGAATACTCAACTGATGTGCGCCGGATCTCACGCCTGGTGGGCCGTTTGGATCGTCATCATCATGAGTGTCATCCTGGGCGGCGGCATTGCACCGGCAGTGACCGGCCTCCTTGTCCTCGCCGCGTGGATCTGCGCCATTGACAACTTCAGGAAGCGTGAGGCTCGCGCATCTGCCCCGCTCGCGCCGTGGATCCTCGCGGCGGCGTTCGCCGCGTGGACTGCCATTGCATTCGCGGTGTCCTCGACGAAGAACTTCGGACTCGACGATGCCCTGCAGGCGTTTTCGTACTTCGTAATCTTCTCATTTGCAGCGCGAGAGGCTTCGGGCTCTCTTTGCGGGATATTTCGCGAGCGGTTTTCGGCGGTGATCATAGCGATGGCGATAGCGACACTCACAATCGGTCTCCCCGTCTACATCCTGCAGCCATACGACCGCTTCGTCGGAACGTTCTTCGATGTCCGTTCGCCGTATTCCTTCTTCCCGAACGCGTTTGCAGGGTTCCTTCTCCTCGCGTGGCCGATCATTGCGGCCTGTGCGAAGGAACGCCTTGCCGCGCGGCCCGTGTCCGGAGGCGCCATCGTCGGCGGGGTTCTTGCCGGTCTCCTCCTCTCCTTCTCTCGTGCCGCATTTCTAGCGTTCGCGGCGCAGCTCATCCTCTGGCGGCTCCTCCGCCGGACGTCTGCTGGTCAAGCTCCGAAGAAGCTCCAGCCGAAGAGGTCAACGGTGATGTTCCTCCTCTCTGCAGTCGCTGCCACTATTCTCCTCGTCGCCGGGGCGAACGCCGCGCGCGGATGGAACTTCCCCGTTCAGTCGTTTCTGGCGCGCGCGGCGTTCGACACCCCAGGCCAGGGCATTGCGACCGTAACCGAGCGACTGGCATTCTTCGGACAGGCCCTGCGGATCGCAGGGGAGCGGCCGATCTTCGGCTTTGGACCGGTGAGTTTCCGTGACGTCCATCATAGGTTCCTCCAGGAACACACACCGACTTCCTTCGCGCACTCTATCTTTCTGACGTTCGCTGCCGAGCGCGGATGGATGGCCGCGATCCTCTTCTGCCTCCTTTTGGGCTTTGTCCTCCTCCGCGCCGTGCGGCGGGCTTGTTCGAACGGCCAGACCGGGCGGGTCAGCGCCGGGAAATCTTCGCCTCTCGACCGCGCCGCGCTCGTCGCGGTCGCTGGCCTCCTCATCCACCAAGCGGTTAATGACGACTTCCGCTTCATCGGCGTCGCGCTCCCTTTTTGGCTCCTCTTCGGGATGCTTGCAGCGGACGAGCGGTCGGCGACGGAGCGCCGCGCGCGCTTACGTGGCGCAGTGGAACTCGCGGCGATGACCGCCTGCGTCCTCGTCGCGGCATTCGAGGCACCGAACATTCTCAATGGCTGGCGCGGGGCTGGCGCGGAAGCCGCAGGAAATACGGAGAGGGCGATCACGCTCTACGAGATGGCGAGTGACTCCTGGTTCTCCCGCGACGTCTTCCTGCGGCTGGCCAGACTGCAGCGCGAAGCTGATCGCCTTGAAGACGCTTCCGTCTCCCTCGACCGCTTTGCCGCAGTGAACCGCGAGAACTACCGCCTCTGGCAGGAGCGCGGGAGGATCGCCCTGCGCTCCGGGGACTTCCCGCGCGCAATCGCCTCGTACGACGAGGCGCTCGCGCATGGCGGAATGGCCGATCTGTCCATTGTGCGGGAAGAGTTGGACATCCTGCATCTCCTCGGCGACGCGGACGGTGTGGCCCTCCGCCGCGAAACATTCGACCGGATCATGCAAGCATTCGCGAGAGCGATTGCGGAGAACGGCTGGCTCCGTGACACAGCCCTCTCGTCGCAGGCCGGGCATTTCGCCGTCATCGCGAACATCATGGAGCAGTTCTTCTCTGCGGACGCCGAGCGGTACCGCAGGATGGCAACGGAAGCGACAGCTTACTCGCAGCATTACCGTCAAGAGCGCGAGCGTCTGAGAGGAACGGGCTTCCTGTGGTAGGAGAGGCTTACAGGGAATATCCCCTATATGGATATCGCAATATGGATATCGCATCTGACCCCTCTTTCATTACCGCACCGCTTGCGCTGAGTCCAAAGCGGCTGGCCCCCGCTTGCTGAAGAGCACGGAGCTGGTCCAATGTCTTGATCCCGCCGGAGGCCTCCACGAGGACGCCGTAGGGCTCCGCTTCATGATGGAGAAATGCCACGTCCTCCACCGTCGCTCCGCCCTCCGGCGCGTAGCCCGTCGAGGTCTTGAGGTAATCCGCTCCGCCGCCGATGGCCGCCGCGCACGCGGAAGAGAGTGCCAAGACGCCGCCGTGCTTCCGGAGTTTCGCCGTTTCCAAAATAGCTTTCACAATGGCTCCGGGATCGCGGGACTTCACCGCGCCGGCGACGTCGGCGATACTGCAGTAGGCGCGCTTGGGGTCACCCCGCAGCAGCGCCTCATAGTCGATCACAATATCGAATTCCGTCGCTCCGTCGCGTTGGGCTGCCATCGCCTCTTCGACGCACTCTTTCTCCGGCATGATCCCGCCACGTCCGCCTTGCTCCCGCGGGAAATTGATGACGGTGCAGACGGCAATGTCATCAATGCCCCACCGGGCGAGCAGGTGTTCCGCAAGGGCAACCTTCGTCGGCCGGACGCAGACGGAAGCCATGCCCCATTCGCCCGCTTCCCGGCAGAGTTGCACGACGTTCTGGACGTCGGCGAAGCGATTCCAATGCGTGATCGTGAGATAGGTGTTATCGATGGATCGCGCAAGAGCTTTCACATCGGGCGGGAGTTCCCTCCGTTCGGGCTTATAGAGAATGGCGGCGGTTGCGAAGTACGACTCCGCAATATCCTTTTCAATCGTACTGCGTTGTGCTTTTTTGATGAGAATGTCCCGGAGGGCATCCTCTTGGCGTTGATGCTCCTCTGCGGCGAGGGCTTTCTGAATATCGGGGTGGAAGGCATCCATATTGCAAACAATATCATGTTTCTATACTCTGTCCATAGCTGTTCTTTCGACAGCATCGGCTCGATCTACACTGTATTTCTCGAAAGGAGAGATATCATGAAGCGCTATGATGGTATTGCTTTTGCGGGCGCCTTGGGGGCGCTGGCGGGGCTCAGCGTGGCCATTACGCATGCGTGGGAAATCGTTCCCACCATCCTATCGGCCATCGTGTGCATGGTGGTCGCCGGGGTGGCCTACAGCTCCCTCGAGATTCTTTTGGTCCTCTGTAATGCCTGTCGGGATCTTCCCGCTGCCCTCCAGTCGATACTGGAGTGGTGGTGTGTGAGGAAGGAGAAAATCCGGGCAGGGATGAAGGCTTCCCTCTTCGTCATCTGGTGCATCGCGTCAGCTCTTATCTCGTTCCTCGCCATTCCCATTTTACTCTTCGTGGGGGGGATGTTGTTCAGCACCATGGATCGTAGGGAATATATCGGCGTTGGTACCGGTATGGTTGCCACGGCGATCATGTTTTTCGGGGTAGGTGTATTAATCTTCGTCTATCTCCTCATGGTGTGCACTGAGAAGAGTCCCCCTTGGGCATGGAGGATGGGGAAGGCATTTCGTGGAATATTCGAGGTGGGAAATAGTATGCCGAAGAATCAGAAAATTCTTCTGCTCTGCTTATGTTTCCCTATTCTCATGGAACTCATGAGTATTGGGGTTATTGTCCTCGTCCTCGATGTCCTATCAACACTCCTTCTCGCCCTCGCGAGTACGGAGCGCATCGCGGCCATTCTCGGAGCGATCCTCGGATGGGGGACAGGAGTCCTCTTCCACAGCCTCGGTATGCCGGGAGATCTGCTGCTCCTTGCCACTGGCAGCATTGTCGGCTGGTTCGCTGGATCGCTCCTCTACCGCCTCCGCGAGTACCTCTCGCAGGAACCCGTGGCTGAAACTGTTCGGAGTTAGATATTTGTCTGATCGAGTCATTCCCCCCGTTTGGTGCGGGGGGAATTTTTACATGTTTTGATACAATCAAATAGTGCTCGATTACTGCGTGTACATGCTTCGGTGTTCTGATGACTCCTATTACATTGGTATCACCAACGATATGGAACGACGTATAGGCGAGCACCGGGAGGGCAGAGATCCGAAGTGCTACACGTTCCGGCGGCGGCCGGTAGAGTGTGTGTACAGCACACGGTTCCAGGATGTACGTGATGCGATTTCATGGGAGAAGCATCTGAAGAAATGGAGTAGGAAAAAGAAAGAGGCGCTGATCAACGGGGAATATGAGCGGTTGCCGGAGTTGGCTGGTAGGAGGGTTCGGTATACGAGAAAAAGCGTGTCACCCTGAGGGATCCGTGCGTGATGGTTCGAGACGATTTTTGCGAAGCAAAAATCCCTCACCATGACAAAGCCCTCGCACCTCACCATGACAAAGCCCTCGCACCTCACCATGACAAAGCCCTCGCACCTCACCATGACAAAGCCCTCGCACCTCACCATGACAAAGCCCTCGCACCTCACCATGACAAAGCCATCGCACCTCACCATGACAACGCCTGCTGGCGGCGTAGCATCTATGGTTGTGACTTCTTCGATTCCGGCAACACGAGCGGCAGCTTGGTGTCGACCGAGACTTTCATGAGGTCGAGGGCGATGCGCAGCATGGCCTCGTACTCGTTGATCATCGTGACGCCGGCGCCGCCGGACACCAATCGGAATCCGACACGTTCGGGGACGATCTCCTCCGGCCATAACGTCCGTGTGCGGAGCGCTTCCTTCCCAATGGTCCGTTCCTTTGGTTGTGCAGAGGAGGGAGGATGTGGCGTGCGTTTCAGCCATGTGTAGAATCCGCAGAGGAGAGAGGTGTTTGTCTGGTGATGCATGGCCTTGGCCTGCCGACGGTTTTTGGCGAACGAGAGCCGCGTGCGGTACTTGGCTGATATCCATGGATCGAAGCAGTCGATGCCGCGCTTCTTGAGGGCTTCGATCGTCTCGTTGCCGATAGTTTCAATGTTCGAGCTCTTACCTTTCGGAAAATCCATAGATATATCCACCTCGCGCACGTGGATGAGATCGGTGTTGGGGGTGATTGCCGTTTCAAGGCTCGTCGGGTCGCGCCCGGCCCATGCGACGATCATCTCGCGTGCCGAGAGAACAGTGCTCCATAAGCGGACCATGTGCTCCGCCCACTCGGCATATTCCGCGAGCGTCTGGCACCGTTGCGGCGCACGCGCGATACAGTCGTCGTAGAGATTCTTCACACCTTCCCACCACAGGTCCCGCGGCCCTGCCATATTGAGCTCATGGAACTTCTTGGCGATGGGTTCCGCGAGTAGGTGGACATCGAGCGGCCCCTGCACCTTTGTCACTGTTTCTCCGACGGTGCGCGCCAGTAATAGTGCGTTCTCCAGGCTGCCCATACACGAAGTATACGCTTAAGCCCCTCACCCTAACCCCTGCTACCATACCCATGATGTCAAAATATGATCCATCCGCCGTCGAGCCGAAGTGGCAGCAGAGGTGGGAGGAGGCCGGCGTGTACCGCGTTGACCTCACGAAGGCCAAAAAACCACACTACTGTCTCGTGATGTTCCCGTACCCGAGCGGTGCGCGGCTGCATGTCGGGCATTGGTTTCAGTATGGACCAACCGACAGCTACGCGCGGTTTTTGAAGATGCGCGGCCATGACGTCTTCTTCCCCATGGGATTCGATGCGTTCGGACTCCCGGCCGAGAACTACGCTATCAAGACGGGAGTGCCACCGGCGGAGTCCACCGCGGAAAATGTACGGAACATGATCGAACAATTCCGGCGGATGGGGTGCATGTACGACTGGTCGAAGAGTCTCAATACGTCCGATCCATCCTACTACCGCTGGACGCAGTGGTTGTTCCTGCAGATGTTCCAGCACAAGCTTGCCTATCGAAAAGAAGCCCCTGTGAATTTTTGTCCGCAGTGCCAAACGGTCCTTGCGCGCGAACAGTGTCAGGACGGCACGTGTGAGCGTTGCGAAACACAGGTCATCCAGAGGCCATTGACGCAGTGGTTCTGGAAGATTCGGGATTACGCAGACCGCTTACTCGATGGTCTCGATGGTCTCGACTGGCCGGAGAAGACGAAGACGATGCAGAGGAACTGGATTGGGAGATCGGAAGGAGCAGTTATAAAATTCGAAATTCGACCCTTCGAGACGCCCCGCCAGTGTCATGGTGAGGAGATCACAGCGAAGCGAAGATCGTCTCGAACCATCACTGGCGGGGCTCCTCAGGGTGACACCTCTATTGAAATTTTTACAACGAGGCCAGATACACTCTTCGGTGTCACGTACATCGTCCTTGCACCGGAACATCCGCTCGTCGCGAACATTACGACGAAGGCGCAACGAAAACACATCGAGGCGTACGTGAAAGAAGTGAAGACGAAGAATGAGTTGCAGCGCACCGATCTTGCGAAGGAGAAGACCGGTGTCTTCACGGGTTCCTATGCGCTTCATCCTGCAACGGGCGAACGCATCCCAATCTGGATTGCCGATTACGTCCTCATGACGTACGGCACCGGCGCCGTAATGGCTGTCCCTGCGCATGATGAACGCGATTGGGAGTTCGCTAGGAAGTACAAACTGCCTCTTCAAGAGGTAGTGTCAGGAGGTGATATCACGAAAGCTGCATTTGTCGCGGACGGTATCACGGTGAACTCTGATTTCCTCAATAGTTTCCCGACCCCCGCAGCGAAAAAACGCATTACTGCATGGCTCGAGGATGAAGAGAAGGGGAGGGAAGTGACGACCTATCGTCTCCATGATTGGCTCGTGAGCAGGCAGCGCTACTGGGGTGCCCCGATTCCGATCGTCTACGATCCCGACGGTCATCCGCATCCGATTCCGGAGAAGCACCTCCCGTGGCTGCTTCCCACGGACGTCGAATTTAAGCCGACCGGCGAGTCGCCACTGAGACATTCGAAGGAATTCAAGGAGCGCACGGAGAATATCTTCGGCAAGGGGTGGGAACCAGAATACGACACGATGGATACATTTGTTTGTTCGTCGTTTTACTATTTGAGATTTTTAGCACAGCAGCGTGATGGATTCGAGACGGGCAACCGGTGTCATTGCCCTCCTTACCATGACACGCTACTAATCGATCCTTCCATCGAACGAAAATGGCTGCCCATCCAAACCTACATCGGCGGCCCCGAACATGCGTGCATGCACCTGATCTACGCGCGATTCGTGATGATGGCGCTCAAGGATTTTGGTATCGTGTCACACGAAGAACCGTTCAAAAAATTAGTTCATCAGGGACTCATTACGAATAAAGGAGCAAAAATGAGCAAGAGCAAAGGCAATGTCGTAGATCCCGATCCTCTCGTTGCAAGGTATGGCTCCGACGTCTTCCGTATGTATCTCATGTTCATGGGGCCCTATACCGATGGAGGTGATTGGAGCGAGACGGGGATCAAGGGGATAGAACGGTTCGTGCAGCGTATATGGGGACTTGTTTCTTCCCTCTCCCTCGTGGAGAGGGCGAGGGAGAGGGGGTCAGAAAATTCCGCTGTTCTCACAGCACTTCACAAGACGATCAAGCGCGTGACAGAGGACATGGAGCAATTACACTTCAACACAGCGATCAGCAGTCTCATGGAATTCCTGAATGTTCTTGAGGAACAGGAACACGTCTCACGAGAGACACTGAAGACGTTCGCAATCCTCCTGGCGCCGCTCGCGCCGCATCTTGCAGAAGAGTTGTGGGAACAGTTGCAGGGGGGGGCAGATCGTGTCATGGTGAGGGATTCTGAGCGTAGCGAAGAATCGTCACGAACCATCACGGGCTGCCCATCTTTTATCTTCCACCAGCCCTGGCCCCACTACGATCCGCAACTCCTCGTCTCCCGAACAATGACGATTGTCGTCCAGGTGAACGGCCGCGTCCGTGCTAATATCGATCTTCCAGCCGACTTTTCAAAGGAGGAGGTCATTGCCGCAGCGAAACGGCAGGAGAATGTTGCGAAATATCTCGGTAATGCCAAGACGAAGAAAGAGGTATATGTCCCAGGGAAGCTTGTAAATTTTGTTCTGTAAAGAAGTGGGAGCCTGTCCTGAGTTTGTCGAAGGATACCGAGAAAATTAGTGAATCTCGGCTTTAGGAAAAAATGAAGTAGGCCAGCTCACAGAGAGCTGGCCTACAGAGTGGGATGTTAGGCAAGGAGTTGGCGGACAGCGTCCTTCTTCAGGACGTACGCGGTCAGACCGTCACGGATGATCGTAGTCGCTTCTTTGTACAACTCGCATTGGTCCACGACGTAGACATTACCGAACGTGATGACGCATATTGTCCTCTCAGCAACGTAGTCGATTCCGGGAGACTCCTCATCGGGTTTTGTATCGGCCATGGACCAGGTGATCCATGTCCGGCCGACGAAGTTCTGGAAGGAATCCTGCTCTCCAAGAATGACAAAGTGCTCGCCGTACTGGAGCTCGCGGGAGATCCTCAGATAATCGTCACTGCTGAGGTCCCCCCACCCAAGCTTCTCACCATGCCGGTTGTACCACCCGCTGTTGTGGGTGACCTTATTAGGACCGCTGCGCATCTGACCGCAGCTGAGTCCGAACAGGTGGCTGGCATGGAGAAATTCCGTGCCGTACATCCCTTTCATCAGTCTGTTTCCCATCGAAAAAATCTCCACTTCAGGTAAATGGGATACCTTCTCACGGCACAACGGAAGACACTTCCGCTCTGTCGTAAGAAGGATGGCTGACGAAAATAAAGAACAATGTAACCACGAGGAAGTGGCTCAATGGTTACTTTATCATTATAATATAAATGGATTTAAAAAGCAAGTATTTCCTGTGAGTTTTGCCTCGAGAGCGCAGAAACCTCCAAAGAGCTAGAGATTCTATCTCCTTCGCTACACTGCTGTCAATGCACTGGGATCACCCCTTCGATCGCTACGCACCGTTCACCGATATCGTTGCACTGAAAGAGTGGAGCGCGAAGCCGCTCCTGAAGAGTGTACGTGTGAACACGTTGAAGTGTTCGATGGGAAGATTTCAGGAATGGGCAAGAGAAAAGGTGTGGACATTGGAGCCGGTGCCGTGGTACGAGGAGGGGTTTTTTGTAGAGCGCGCCGATCGTGAAGAGGCACTTGGCAAAGATCTCCTCCATTTCATTGGCGGGTTCTACATCCAGGAGGCTGCGAGCATGCTGCCCGTGGCGCTCCTTGATCCACAGCCGGGGGATGCGGTGCTCGATATGAGCGCGGCGCCGGGGAGTAAGACGACGCAAATCGCGGCCATTATGACGCACCCTCTCCCTTCCGAAGGGAGAGGGCAGGGTGAGGGTGGCGTTCGCGGCGTGATCGTAGCGAACGATATCCAAGAACATCGTCTCTGGACGCTCAAAAGCGCCCTCCACCGCTCGGGTGTCACCAATGTCATCGTGACAAAGAAAGTGGGGCAGTGGTTTGGGAAGCACATGACGGAGCGGTTCAATCGTGTTCTCTGTGATGTGCCGTGCACGGCACAGGGAACGGTCCGGAAGGATTCCGATGCCCTGAATTACTGTGGACAAGAGAATATCGAGAAAATGGCGCGGCTCCAGGGGCAACTCCTCGAAGCTGCCATTCACGCGGCAAAAGTAGGAGGACGCATCGTCTACTCCACTTGTACACTCACGCCGGAGGAGAATGAGGGAACTGTTCTCTCAGTACTAGAGAAGTACCACGATCAGCTAGAAATCCTTGATCCACGTTCGTTACTGGTGACTGGTTATTCGTTATTTGATCGGACAATCAATGACTCGGTGAAGGTACAGGAGTGGTTAGTATCGCAACATTCGAGTAACCAGAAACGAGTAACCAGCAACGTGCAGCCGCTGCTGCGGCTGTGGCCCCAGACCTACGACACGGAGGGTTTCTTCTGTGCCGTTCTCGAGAAGCGTGCCTCAACGAGGGGCATCGAGCACATGGAATATGTTCCATTCCAGGAAGAGCGTCTCTCGGTAGATCGGCAGAATGGTATCGCTGCCAAAATAGAAGATCTCTACGGCGTGTCTTTTCTCACGGATACCGATGTGCTTTTCCGCAGTGGCGAACAACTTTTCTTGATGAGTGAGGAGGTCGCGGGGTTTCCGCTACCAGTGCAGGACTATTCTGTGGGGATTCCTTTTGCGAAGCTTCTGAACGACGGTCGAGTACGTGTGAGTCATGAGATGGCGACGCTCCGTGGGATAAGCGCGACGCGTGCGCTATGTTCCATCGGCGATCAGCAGCTGGTGCTCCTTCTGGAGGGGAAAGATGTGCCAGGTGATACAGAACTCCACGGCGACATTCTCCTCCTCTACAAAGATTTCTGCATCGGCCGCGCACTCGCCAAAAATGGCGTCCTCAAGAACAACCTCCCACGGTGGATGGTGCGGGATTAGGTATACTCTCTTTCGTATGGATCCAGTGGTAGAAATTAAAGCGCGGCTGCCGATCGAAGACCTTGTCCGAGGATACTGTCAGCTCAAAAAAGCAGGGAGAGGGTACAAAGCACTCTGTCCTTTCCATCAGGATAAGAATCCCAGCCTCATCGTGTCGCCGGATAAAGGCATTGCATACTGCTTTGCGTGCCAGAGCGGCGGAGATATTTTTAGTTTCTACCAGAAGATCGAGGGGGTGGATTTTCCGCAGGCAATTCGCGATCTTGCGGAACGTGCCGGTGTTGTCATAGAAGAGCATGTTCCACAGGTAAAACGCGACGAGAAGGAGCGCGCCCGCGCATGTCTCGAGGCGACCGAGCAGTATTACCAAGAACAATTACGGAACACGGAACATGTGCAGAAGTATCTTCAGGATCGTGGCGTATCTACAGAAGAAGCGAAAATGTTCGGCGTCGGCTATGCGCCGGATTCCTTTGGAAAGACATACGAAGCGCTCCTGAAAATGGGGTGCAGCCGAAGCGAAATTCTGGCTGCAGGTCTTGGGATTCAGCGAGAGATTAGTGATGAGCGCATCGGTGATCGTTTTCGGAACCGCGTGATGTTCCCCATCGAGGACAGCCAAGGGAGGATCGTGGGATTCGGAGGACGGACCCTCGTAGACGATGCTGCGAAGTATATGAATAGTCCAGATGGGCCGCTCTACAGAAAATCATCTGTTCTCTACGGCCTCCATTCAGCAAAAGAAGCTATTCGTGCGGAAGGTCATGTGGTGATTGTGGAGGGGTACTTCGATCTCCTTGCTTGCCGTCGCGTTTGGAGGGGGAATGTTGTGGCATCGTGCGGAACGGCGCTGACCGAAGAACATGCACGCGTCATCCGTCGACTGACGGATCTTGTCGTCCTCTGCCTCGACCAAGATCGCGCAGGGCGGGAGGCTGCGGAGCGAGCGTTCTGCCTTCTCACACAGGAAGGTCTCTGTGTCCATGCAGTGGTTCTGCCGGAGAAAGATCCTGCCGATATGGCTTTGGAACATGGGCAGGAACTTGCGGCGCTGCTTCAGACGACCGGAAAACCGTATATGCGCTGCGTCTATGAGGAGATACAGGCCGAGAAGAGCAGCGACCCCCTACTCCGTCGGCGCGCATTGCAGAGGATTCTGCATCTCCTCGGCAGTATTCCGAGCGCGGTGGAACGCTTACAGGAAGTGCGGAAGGCGGCAATTGTTCTCGATACGACGCCTGGTGCATTGGAGCAGGATCTCCGCGCTGCGCGGCAGAGCGACAGAGCGCCGTTGCAAATAGAGGAACAACCTCGCGTAAAACAATTCACAAGTATCGAGGTCACACTTGGATTGTTCCTTCTCTACCCGGACATTTTCCTTATGCTCTTGGAGATTATCCCACCGGACGAAGGGCATGCTCTTCTTCTCTATGAAGCCATGCGACGCATCCCAAAGGGTGAGTCGTGGACGGTCGAGACAATCCCTCTTTCTCCTGAGGTGCGAGAGTGGGCGCGGGTGCTCATGCTCTACATGGAGGAACAGGGTCTGGCCGGGTGGTCGGAGAACGTGGCGCTGAGGGAGATCCGACGAAATTGCCGGATGGCGAATAGGGAGACTGTACGGAGGAAGCAGCAGGAAATTACGGAACAGCTCCTTCGAGCGCGTTCCGAAGGGAACCGGCAGGAAGAAGCATTATTGGAAGTGCGCTATCAGGAAGTGCTGAAATTGGCGAAGATGGCAGCCTAACGCGGATACGTTTTCCCTGTTCCCTATGATGTCTACCATATAATCTAACGCTATGGCCTCCCATCCACGGAAGTTCATCGTTCAACCCACGGAAGAAGATTTGCTGAGGTTTCCAGAAGCAGTGCGTCACCTGGTGAAGAAGGGGCGAGAGCAGCGGTACGTGACGCATTACGAGATTATCGGGGCAGTGCCTAATGCAGAGGAGAACGTTGATCTCCTTGACGATGTCTACACGCTCCTTGTGGGACTTGGGATTGAGGTGATTGATGTGAAGGATGCGCTGATTTGGGAAAAACGTGGGAAGACGGGACTCACGATCCCGGAACCAACGGAGGATTTGACCGATATTGCGACCCATGAAGAGCCGGAAGACGAAGAAGAGGAGGACGAAGAGGAAAAGGAGGAGGGAAAGGCTGCGGTTCTTGAGGATCAGGATGACAATCTTCTCCAGGTTGTGGCGACGGCAGGCATTGTGAGCAAAAAGAAAGCGCCGTCGGAAGAGGACAAGAAGAAAAAACGGAAAGAGCGCGAGGTTGATCTTCTCGAAATCAGTAATGACAGTGTCCGGATGTATCTCTCGGAGATCGGTCGCGTCCCGCTTATTGATGCGAAGAAAGAAGTGGAACTCGCCCGCCGCATCCGGAAGGGGGATGCGAGCGCCAAGCAGCAACTTGCCGAAGCGAACCTGAGACTCGTTGTGAGTATTGCGAAAAAGTACATCGGTCGAGGTCTCTCCTTTCTCGACTTGATCCAGGAGGGGAATATCGGCCTCTTTCGCGCGGTCGAGAAGTTCGATCCGGAGCGCGGGTTCAAATTCAGCACGTATGCAACGTGGTGGATTCGACAGGCGATTACGCGGGCCATTGCGGATCAGGCACGGACGATCCGGATTCCTGTCCACATGGTGGAGACGATCAACAAGCTCACGCACACGCAGCGCCGGCTCGTCCAGGAATTGGGACGGGAGCCTACACTCGAGGAGCTTGCTGTGGAGATGGAGATAGATGTGAGGAAGGTCCAGCACATCCAAAAAATCAGTCAGGACACCGTTTCCCTGGAAGCGCCGGTCGGTTCCGAGGAGGACAGTAAGCTTGGGGATTTTATCGAGGACGAGGAGGCGATCAATCCATTCGAGGCAACGAATAGGCAACTCAAAAAGGAAAATGTGCATGCGATGCTCGATTTTCTCACGCCGCGGGAGTGCAAGATCATCGAGATGCGCTTCGGACTTCGTGATGGCATAGGCCACACCCTCGAGGAGGTGGGGAAGGAATTCGGAGTCACACGCGAGCGTATACGCCAGATCGAAGCGAAAGTTCTCCAAAAAATGCGGGATCACCCCCGGTCTCTCACGATCCGGGAGTTCGGCATTGCAGGAAAGCGCATTGGGTTTTCCCCTTTGCCTCCCGGGCAGTATTCGACGGAACTCTGTTCGAAATGTCACCAAGGGGTCCTTGTGGATCTAACGAAAGACGGGAAGATGATCCAGAAGTGCGACCACTGCGCCTGTGAAGTGGAGAAGGAATGATTACCTCCCACCGCAGGAGAGGGCCAGCCTTTGCCAAGGCTACGGCCGGCAAGTAGGGTGAGGGGCATGCAATATGCCAGGCTCAATCCAGAGCAGCGTTCGGCCGTTGATGCCATTGAAGGGCCTGTGATGGTGATTGCAGGACCGGGAACCGGCAAGACGCAAGTCACAGCTTTACGTGTAGCGAACATTCTTCGAAAAACCCACATGCGTCCTTCGAATATCCTCTGCCTCACATTCTCCGTGAGCGGGGTAACGGCAATGCGCGAGCGGCTGCGAGCGCTCATCGGTCCCGATGCGTACGGCGTCACCATAGCAACGATTCACGGCTTCTGTAATGACATCATTGCATCGCATCCCGTCGTCTTCGATACGTGGTCGGCGCTGGAGAAGGTGAGCGATGTCGAGCGTTATCGCATTGTCAATCGCAGCATTGATGCTCTGCTCCCGGATCTCGCTCTCGTGAACCAGAAAAACCCGTACCGAAGGACGCGGGACATTCTCGATCGGATTACACAGGTGAAACGCGAGGGGAAGACATTCGATGATCTCACAATGACCATTTCAACATTTGCGCAAGAAATGGATGAACAGAGCGGGGTGGGAACAAAGGCGCGCGAGAGGGATCTCCTTTCTGTACGGAGGGTGCGGGAATTTGCCGAAGTATTTCGGCAGTACCAGGAAACATTGGAGAAAACCCAACGCTACGACTACGAAGATATGATCCTCTATGTTATCCGGGCGCTCGAAGAGAACGAATGGCTTCTCCAGAGTCTTCAGGAGCGCTATCAGTACGTCCTCGTTGATGAATTCCAGGATACGAATGGCGCCCAATGTCGTCTTATCAATATCCTCACAACGTACCAGACACTCGATCACGAACCGAATCTCTTCGTTGTTGGGGATGATGACCAGGCAATTTACCGCTTCCAGGGAGCGAATCTTCTCAATCTTCTGAGATTCCGGGAACGGTTTCCACATGCTCCGGTCATTGTCCTCACAGTGAGTTATCGCTGCAGTCAGACGATCCTCGATGCTGCGGGCAGTCTCATTGCAAAGAACACCGAGCGGCTGGTGGGGAAAATTCCGGGGCTGAGGAAGGAGTTGGTAGCACACATGGATTCGAGGCCCCAGCGGTGTCATGGTGAGGGATTTTGCGAAGCAAAATCGTCACGAACCATCACAGCTGGGGCACCTCACCATGACACGCTACCAACCCTTTACCATGTTCCCTCCGATGTTGCTGAACCATGGGTCATGGCGGACATTGTCGAAGAGCGCATGAGAGATAGGACCAAACCGCAGAATATTGCGATTCTCACACAGACAAATGCGGAACTTTTTCCGATAGCTGATGTCTTCCGTGTACGGGGCATCCCTATCGATATGCGGGGAAAGGTAGACCTCCTCAGTCACCCGCTTGTCTATCAGTCGCTCACGATCCTCCGGGCGATCGAGAATCCTCTCGAAAATTATCGTCTTGCAGGAGCATTGGCCTGTGCGTGTTTTTCGTGTCATCCGGCAGATTGCGGGCGGCTCTTTGCAGCGCAACGCGAGCGGAAGTGCGCATTGCATGATCTTCTTTTGGAACTCGAACGCGGTGAGTGGTGCTTGCAACTTCACAATGCCGACCTAATCATCGCAGCACGCGATATCCTCCTCGACCTTCATCAAAAACTACCGAGCAGAACAGTGGTGGAGACACTGGAGCGCGTATTGAAAGATACGGGACTTCTATCGTTACCGACGTGTCATGCTGAGAAAAATTTTTCTCAGGGTGACACGGTCGACCCACTCGATTTTCTCTCGCTTCAATCCTTCTTCGATTACGTAAAATACCGTGCATACGAGCAGCCGAGTTATACGTTCGATGTACTCATGTCAGATCTCGATCTGTATGGGAATCCGGAGTACCAGGGCTTGCGACTGACCTACGAGATGCCGCACATCACAGAGAACGGCGTGCAATTAATGACCGCGCACCAGAGTAAGGGGTTGGAATTTGATTGCGTTATTCTTCCAAATTTCCGAGAAGGTCACTGGGACAGGCGGCGGAATCCTCCGTCGTTGATGCTTCCGGAGCACTTACTCTTTGGGTGGGAAAAGGAGCAGAAATCCTTTGAACAAGGACAAGACGAACGCCGCGTGTGCTATGTCGCAATGACACGGGCGCGCCGCGAGCTTCTGATGATCTGCAGCAAAGAGCAAACGCGTGGCGAAAAAGTTCGCTCGGTGTCTCCATCCGCATTTTTTGCGGAGGCCGGGGAGTTGCCGGAGATGGATATTTCTCCAAAAAATCCAGAACTCCTGTCGACGCTTCTCAGAGAACCAGTACGGGATATCGACGAGGAGTTTCGGTCATTCCTTCGAGAACGCCTGAAATCCTTTATGCTCTCCGTCACCGCGCTCAATCATTTTCTCGATGATCCAAAGAGGTTCCTTACGCTCGATCTCCTAAAGACGCCACAGAGTAAAGAGGCGAATCTGATCTACGGGAATGCTGTCCATACTGCATTGCGTCAGTGGGGACTCAGTGTCCAGAAGGGGTGTCCATTGTCGCTCGAGGAATTTCTCCGGGAATTCCGCCGGTACCTCGAAGAGCGCGAGGTTCTGACACCCAAGAAACGCGAAAACCTTCTTCATATTGGGAGTACGGCTCTTCCTCGTTACTACGCGAAGCGGCTGGGCGGGACAATGCCAACGATCCACAGTGTTGAGAAGGGGATCAGCGCTCATCTAAAAGACATTCCCATCAAAGGACTCCTCGACCGCATCGATCTTTCACATCCCGATTCCTCTTCTGCAATACTCATTGATTACAAAACCGGTCATCCGCAGACGGAGAAGCAGATAAGAGATGGCGATTACTTCCGTCAACTCACGTTCTATGCTCTGCTCCTCGAACATGCGCACATTCCCCTGGAACCGCGAGCATTCATCCTTGATTTCATTGGTGAGCGCGATGAGGAACCGGTGGAACGCTCTTTTGTGATTACCGAGCGAGAAAAAGATGATTTGCAGAAACTCATTCGCGACGTGTGGCGGAAAATAATTGCTCTCGATTTCACGCCGTTCTAAGCTGTCAGTTGAGTATTCACTCGCATCGCTCTACAGTGTAGCGGTGGACAGGTTTCTTCGTTCCATGATCGCGGCATTCCGAAGATCGTTCGCCATCCGCCTTGTCGCAGCCGTCATCCTCATTGTCGCAGTCGGCGTCTTTGCGATGCGCATCACCGGCATCCGCCAGCCTCTCGCTTTCATCCCATATTCCACAGGCGGTTGTATACCAATGGGCGAGACATGTTTAGGTGCAAGCCCCGCACCACAGTGCTGTAGTGGTCTTCTGTGCGTTGGGACTTCGCCTCTTCCTGATGTGATGCCAACATGTGAGCCAGGTTACACTTCTCCCACTCCCACTCCTACTCCCACTGCTACTCCTACTCCCACTGCTACTCCTACTCCTACTCCCACTGCTACTCCTACTCCCACTGCTACTCCTACTCCCACTGCTACTCCTACTCCCACTCCCACTCCCACTCCTACTCCAACTGATGAGGATGAGGATGAGGATTCCACTCCCACTCCCACTCCCACTCCTACTCCTACTCCCACTGCTACTCCTACTCCCACTCCTACTCCTACTCCCACTCCGCGCTGGCCAAATCTCTGGTGTGACCGGAGACTCACTACGGAAGCCGCTTCCTGTAGTATCCGTGATCCCAACAATCCGGAACAGACTTCATTACTCGGAACCGTGATGTTCGTGCCTCCGTTCTACAGCGTGAACCCTCTGGATGCGAATGGAGAATATACCGTCGATGCGATAGGGGAAGCTGACGGCGTGGAATGCGAATCTGCCTGCGAACGCCAACGGAACATGGGCCTCTGTTGTAGCCTCACGTTGGACGACTGCGTGACCATATCCGTGTATGATTGCGATCAGAGGATAATAATACCATTCACTGTTGTCAGATTCAGATGATTCATAGTATGCTTATCTCCGTGCGGACAGTGATTGTCATCGTCAGTCTTGCAAGTCTCACGGCGTCCGTGAGTCT
>Ga0156011_105_pt1 | contig 16109 bp, 12 predicted proteins | sample RifCSPlowO2_02_FD_107665 | JGI IMG/M metagenome (GOLD analysis project Ga0156011, IMG submission 107665) | Candidatus Peribacteria bacterium RIFCSPLOWO2_02_FULL_55_36
AATAAGAAAGAACTGAAGAAGTTATGGCCCATTGTCTGCCAGGTGAAGGAATGTCATGCCTCACAGGCAATTCAACAACTCACGCTCTCTCATCTGCCAGAAAAAACTGAGGAGCTCAAAGTTCGTGTCTCGCAGCTCGTGTCTCGCAGCTCGTGTCTCGCAGCTCTCGACGATCTCCTACCGGAGGCATTCGCTGTTGTCATTCGTGCATGTGAGCTTCTCCAGGGGCAGACGGTACAGGTCGGTCGGCAAGAATTCTCTTGGGATATGACGCCGTTCGATGTTCAGATTCTCGGAGGGATTGCTCTTCATCGCGGGATGATTGCGGAAATGAAGACTGGAGAAGGGAAGACACTCGTGTGTACGCTGCCGGTATACCTCAATGCTCTTGCTGGAAAAGGGGTGCATGTCATCACCGTGAACGATTACCTTGCGCGTCGCGACGGTCAGTGGATGGGGCTTCTTTATCAGACATTAGGACTTTCCATCGGCATCGTTATCCACGGTCTCTCGACCGAAGGGCGGCAGAGCGCCTACGGTTGCGATGTGACGTATGGAACCAACAATGAATTTGGTTTCGACTACCTTCGGGACAATATGGCGATCTCTCTCCGCCATCAGGTACAGAGGGGACTTCACTATGCGATTGTGGACGAGGTGGACTCGATTCTCGTCGATGAAGCTCGTACGCCGCTCATCATCAGTCAGCCAGCGGCAGAGTCGACAGAGAAGTACGTTCTCTACACACGCATGGTACGGGAACTCCAATCTGGCACGCATTTTACGAAGGATGAGAAGCAGCGGGCGGCGGTTCTCACTGAGGAGGGTATGCGGAAGATGGAGGAATTCCTTGGAGTCGAGAATATCTACACCGAGCGCGGTTTCGAAGAGGTGCACCATATTGAGCAAGCGCTCCGTGCGCATGCGATCTACCGGCGCGACGTCGACTATGTTGTCAAGGATGACACGGTGATCATCGTCGACGAGTTCACTGGACGCCTCATGCCCGGCCGGCGTTACAGTCATGGTTTGCACCAGGCTCTTGAGGCGAAAGAGGGCGTTCCTGTACAGCGAGAGAGTCGGACGCTTGCGACGATTACTTTTCAGAACTATTTTCGTTTGTATCAGAAGCTTGCTGGGATGACAGGGACTGCGAAGACGGAGGAAGAGGAATTCGAGTCGATCTACCGTACGCGTGTTCTGTCTATTCCAACGCACCGGCCGATGATCCGAGTGGATCATTCTGACGCGATCTACCGGACGGTTGCGGCAAAATTTTCCGCGGTGGCTTCTGTAGTGAAGGAGAAGTATGCGTACGGCCAGCCGGTGCTCATTGGGACGGTTTCCATTGAGAAGTCCGAGGCTCTCAGCGCTCTTCTTTCGCAAGAGGGGATTCCCCATCAAGTTCTCAATGCGAAGCACCATGAACGCGAGGCGGAGATTGTCGCCCATGCCGGCGAGCGGGGGACTGTTACCATTGCAACGAACATGGCTGGTCGAGGCACAGACATCAAGCTCGGTCCTGGTGTTGCTGCGCTTGGAGGTTTAAGCATTATCGGAACCGAGCGCCACGAGGCGCGACGAATCGACAACCAGCTCCGCGGTCGCTCCGGTCGCCAGGGGGACTCCGGCGAGAGTCGCTTCTTTGTTTCCATGGAGGATGACCTCATGCGTCTCTTTGGGGGTGACCGTCTGAAACGCATGATGGAGCAACTGAAGATTCCGGATGATGTTCCTTTGCAAAATGCGATGGTATCCCGCTCTATCGAGAGCGCCCAGAAACGTGTGGAAGGTGGGCATTTTGATACCCGACGTCATGTTCTCCAGTACGATAATATCCTCAGTAAACACCGTGATATTATCTATAAGCGCAGGCATCGGATCCTTCAGCGCATTGCCGAGGTGGAGGATGGACAGCGCACAGGTGAGGAGGGATGGGCGCTCCATCAGGATATTCTCGACAGTCTTCGGAAAGAGATAGGAGGGTATCTTGATCTTTTTGTCGTCGGGGTCGACCATGATACATGGAAAACAAACGATCTTCATTTGGCTCTCACCGCCCTTCATCCCGATCTTGGGAGAAGTATCCCCCCTCCGGAGATTTCCTTGCTACTGGAGAGAGAAAAACTTGAGGAACGCATTGTCGCTGTGGTTGAAGCGTTCTATAACCGCAAATGTGAGGCACACAATCCTGAGACTGTTGCGCAAGCAGAGCGTGTCATCACCCTTCGTTGCATTGATGCTCACTGGATGGATCACATTGATGAGATGGCGTATCTTCGGGAGCGGGTTGCTCTTGCGGGGTTCGCACAGCGCGATCCGCTCATTGAGTATCAGGATCAGGGGTTCCGTCTTTTTCAGCGGCTTCTTCTCAATATTCAGTCAGCAATTGTTCGCACGGTGATGCAGGTGGACTTTGGTCAGTTTCAGCCACAACAAGCGCTTTTGGAGGCAGAGGAGGAACTTGCCGATATGACAACCAATGCCGAAAAGATCGACGAATCTCTGGAGCAGACGGACAGCGGAACCGGAGAGGAAACCAAAGCCCATCATCACCGAGAAAAAGTGGGTCGTAATGATCCTTGTCCATGCGGGAGCGGAAAAAAGTATAAGAAGTGCCATGGAAAAGGATGAAAAATTCTCCTCCCATTATTGGCCACCACGCGCAAATTGCGGAGCTTCTGGAGAATATAGCGACTGGCAATGTTGCCCATGCGTATCTTTTTTCGGGACAGAAGAGCGTAGGGAAAATGACTGTTGCTCGCTGGTTCGCTCGGGAGCTTCTCCTACAGGGAGCAGAGGCAACGCGTGAAGATATAATCCGACAGATTGACTGTCTCGTGCATCCGGATCTCCTCGTCCTCGATCAACTCTGGATTGAAGGAGTCTTGGAAGATTGGCATGTTCTTGGGAAGAGTTCCAATGTTCCCCAAGAGCACCGCAGTAAGGCCACGAAGGCGCGGACAGATACGATTGGCATCGATGACATCCGTGGTATCCATGATCGTCTCCACGGGACGGGAACAGGACGATACCGTTGTTGTATCATCCGTTCCATTGAGCGTATGAAAGAGCCTGCGGCGAATGCCCTCTTGAAAATGTTTGAGGAACCGCCGGAGGGTCGTGTTTTTCTCCTGACGACAGAGCAACGTTCCTTACTTTTACCTACGGTGATTTCTCGGGCGCGTGTCATCCCCTTTTTTCCGGTTGCTTCTTCAGTTCTCCGACCGCTTCTTCAGGGGATCCCATCGGAGGACCACCAGTTCTGTCTTCATGTTGCCCAAGGGGCTCCGGGAGTTCTCCAGCGTTTTCGCATGGAGAAAAGTGCATTACAGGAGCAACGCCTGCTGCGTACACAGGCGTTCAGTTTTTTTTCCGCCCGTCCATCGGAGCGTCAGAAGATTCTCGAAAACTTTGGAGAGAGAAGGCAGGAACTCCGTTTCCTTCTTTTTCATATCGCATTGGCGCTTCGAGAGCTTCGACCACCGGCATTTCTCCGTTGGTCGCATGCCCTTCCGTCCTTTGTGCAAAACCTCGACGCGCATGTGAATTATGCGCTTGCAGTGCAACAATTTGTCCTCACGGATTCCTAGCGGCGCTTCTGCTCATTCGTCTGCTACACTCTCTTTCTTATGGATGTCCAGTACCGTCTTCGTGGTGGCATGCCTCTCCAGGGGGAGGTACATATCAGTGGATCGAAAAATGCCGTTCTCCCACTTCTGGCCGCGAGTGTTCTCTCTGATGGGGAGATGGTTCTCCAGAATGTCCCCCGCATTCGCGATGTTGAAGCCATGCTCCGCATTCTCGAGTACTTGGGCGCCGCAACGTCGTTTTCCCCGGAAGGGACGGTGCGGGTCCGCACCGATCGTCTCCGCAGTAAGCCCATTCCCGAAGAACTCGTTTCACGTCTCCGCGGATCCATTGTCCTCCTCGGTCCGCTCCTCGCGCGTTTCGGTATTGTGGAGATGGCGTATCCGGGAGGGTGTGTTCTTGGGAAGCGACCCATCCATGCGCACATTGCAGGACTGGAGCAATTGGGCGCCCGTTCGATGGGGAATGAAACAATGTTGCATTTACAGGGCACGCTGCAGTCGCAGAGAGTTGTCCTTCCTGAGTTTTCCGTGACAGCGACGGAGAATGTGCTCCTGGCCGCAGCGCTCCTTCCCGGAGAGACGCGCATTGATCTTGCCGCGTGTGAACCACACGTACAGGATCTCCAACGGCTTCTTTCGACGATGGGGGCGCATATCGAGGGTATGGGGACCCATACTGTATTTGTCCGCGGAAAGACAACACTCCAGGGCGTGTGTCATAGAGTGGCTCCGGATTATCTGGAGGCGGGAGTCTTTGTCATTGCCGGTCTTGTCACGAAGGGGAAGGTGCGGCTGAAGGGAGTGGAATATGAACATCTTCTTGCTTTTCTCGATGTCCTGCGCCGATGCGGCGGTGTGTGGAAGTACGATGATCAAGAAAAAACGTTGTTTGTGGACGGAGAACTTTCCTCTCTTCGGGCCATGAACATTCGCACGAACATTTATCCCGGTTTTCCAACGGATCTCCAGGCTCCGATGGGTGTTGCGATGACGCAGGCGAAAGGCGTTTCCCGTCTCTTCGAGCGCATGTACGAGGGGCGGCTCGCCTACCTTTACGAATTAGAGAAAATGGGAGCGCATGTTGAAGTGTTGAATGCCCATCAGGCATTGATCATTGGGCCGACACCTCTGAAGGGACGCGTGGTCGCAAGTAACGATATTCGTGCCGGGGCCGCGATGGTTCTTGCCGCCCTCTCTGCAGAGGGTGAGACGACCGTGACGGATGTGCGCTACATCGAGCGGGGATATGATCGGCTGGATGAGAAACTTCGCGCGCTGGGTGCGCGCATCGAGCGGGTGACGGTTGGAGAGCAGGAACGGCGTGAGATTACACAGAAAGCCATTACACGGGCAGTTGTGGGCACTGTGTAGATTGCTCTACTATGCCTCTACTCTATGTTGCTGTTTCGTTGGACACCGGCTGGTCTCGTGTGCAGCGGCGGGCCGAAGTCTTTTGCCGTGTTCCCGCAGGGTGCCACAGACGCGGATTTTTCCTTCCTGTCCGTGCCGGAAGAAGAACCGCAGGAAGGCAGCATTTCCTGGCCGGGGGAGTACGACATTGCCGGCATGGCGATTCGTGGCATCGGACAGAATGAAGGACAGCAAGTGTCGTACGTTGTGTCTCTCACGGGAACACGGTGCGCCTTTATTTCATCGCCTCTCGGCGAGTGGTCGGATGCTGACATAGCATATCTGGGGAATGTGGATCTCCTCGTTCTTCCCGGTGAGAATGCGACGATGGTCCAAAAACTGCTCGATGCGGTGGACCCGCGGCTCCTCTTTCTTCTTCCATCAAAGGATGGGATTGATCGGGAGGTGCTGAAGGTCTGTGGGGCGGAGGGGAAGGAACACATCACAGAATACAAATTGAAGGGGGCGCTTCCCGCGGAGGGGCGAGAGGTGGTGGTGTTTGGTGGGTGATTGGTGTGCAGGAGTTGGAACATCCTTACGGTTTGTGAGATTTGATGAATGTATCGATGTTCTTGATGGGAGTCGTTGGTTCCATCACTCGTTGCAGGATTTCAGCTTCCTCAGTTTCTGTAAATCCGTTGATTGTTAAGGGTGGGAGAGGCACCTATCCATGATACCATCATGTGCCTGGCCCCGTAGTTCAACGGATAGAACGACCCTCTCCTAAGGGGTAAATGTAGGTTCAATTCCTATCGGGGCCACCAGAAGCGCCAATCTCTCTGTCGCGCTAATCCAGTGAAAATTTCTTCAAGTATTCCCCCCGGTCTACTGCAGTGCCTTGGCCTATTTTTTTCTTCTCGAGGAGACAATTCCCCATCACGAGGTAATCCATTTGGGTGTGGAGGAAGCAGTTGAGGGCATCTTTGGGGGATTCTACGATTGGCTCGCCGCGGACATTGAAGGAGGTGTTGATGATGACGGGGCAACCTGTTCGCTTTTCGAAGGCTTTGATCAGATCGTAGTAGCGGGGGTTCTGGTCGCGCCGAATGGTTTGGATGCGGGCGGAGCCATCGACGTGCGTTACAGCAGGAATTCTATCTCGCTTGTCGGGATGAACATCTGCAACGAGGAGCATGTATGGACTCTCGCGGTTCAAGTCGAACCACTCTGCAACTTTTTCTTCGAGAACTGTCGGGGCAAAGGGGCGGAAGGATTCGCGGAACTTGATCTTCAGGTTCACCTTTTGCCAGCTTTCCTTGTTACGCGCATCAGCAAGGATGGAGCGATTGCCGAGGGAGCGGGGGCCGAATTCCATGCGTCCCTGGAACCAACCAACAACTGCTGTGGGTTGGTTACCTCCCTCTCCCCGCCATTCGGCCTCCCGTTCAGGGTCTGAGGACCCTTCAGGGTCTCGAACGACGAGCTCATGGCCGAGAGGCGGGAGAGGGCCGGGGTGAGGGGCTTCGTTTGCGAGAATTCCCGCCACGCGTTCGATAAGTTCTGTATCTGAAAGAACGTCGTATGGGATGTTTTGCTCTTTGAGGAGTGTTTCGATTTCGGTGTTTGCATATTCATTGCCGAGGAATACGTGCTCCATTTTCGGGATTCGTTCTCCTTTGAATTCCTTGTGCCAGACGAGGAGCGCTGCGCCGAGGGCTCCACCCGCGTCCCCTGCAGCGGGTTGGATAAAGATGTCGTTGAAGAGGCCGGATTTGAGTATTTTCCCATTTGTTACGCAATTGAGAGCTACGCCGCCGGCCAGGCAGAGGTGATCGGACGGGTGAAGTTTCTTTGCGTGCTTCACGAGTTGGAGCATCACTTCGTTCGTGAGTTCCTGGAGGGAGCGGGCGACGTCCTTGTGGAATTGTGTGAGAGGGGATTCTGGCTTCCGCGTGGGTTCCCCGAAGAGTTCCTCCATTTTCTTCCCTGTCATCGTGAGCCCGTACTCGTAGGTAAAGTATTCCATGTTGAGGGCGAAACTCCCGTCTTCTTTTACATCAATGAGGCGGCGCATTTGGTCTCTGTACCGAGGCTCTCCGTATGGGGCGAGACCCATCACCTTGTATTCGGCGCTATTTACCTTGAAGCCGAGGTAGTAGGTGAGGGCCGAGTAGAGGAGGCCGAGCGAATTGGGGAAGCGGATTTCCTCCGTGAGGCGGAGCTCCGTTCCTTTCCCATACCCGATGGTTGTCGTCGCCCATTCACCCACCCCGTCGATCGTGACGATCGTGGCATCTGGGAAGCCCGAGCAGAAGTACGCAGAGGAGGCATGGGATTCGTGGTGTTCGGTGAAGAAGAGCGGCCCCTTATATTGCAGTTCTTTGCGGATGATGTGGGGAATCCAGAGCTTCTTCGTCATCCACTCTTGCATCGCACGGTGGTAGGAGAGGAGACCTCTCGGCCAGACCTTGAAGTATGTCCGGAGGATGCGCTCGAACTTGAGGAGCGGCTTCTCGTAGAAGACGATTGCCGAGAGATCCTCGGGCGCTATCCCCGCAAATTTCAGGGCGTGATCGATCGCGTTTTTGGGGAATGCTTCGTCGTGCTTCTTCCGCGTGTAGCGCTCCTCCTGCGTTGCGAAGAGTATTTCCCCGTCCTTCAGGAGACATGCGGCGCTGTCGTGATAGAAGCAGGAGATGCCGAGGATGTAGGTGGGGGTTGGCATAGTGCCGTGTGTCATGGTGAGCGTAGACGAACCATGGGACACTGGTTCCATACATTAAAATTGGTACTTCAGTCGTCCTTCAAATTCCTCCGGCGGTATCTGCCAGCAGGTTGTTTTCGGCGGCGTTTTCCTTATGAGGTGAATGATGGTGAGAATTACGGCGTAGGAACCGAAGCCTGCGATCCAGAGGAGCGTCAGGATGATCTTGCTCATGATCATGCCCAGCACGTGGCTGAAGGCCATCCAGCCTGCGTAGAGCCAGGAGAGAGGAGGGGGGAGATGCATATTTAGAACACCGTGTAAATGAACGGGGCGAGGGTGGAGCCTTGGGCGAAGATGAGGATGAGTCCGAGGAGGGCCGTGAGGAGGAGGATGGGCAACAGCCACCACTTCTTGCGGATGTGGAGAAAGAGCCAGAGGTCGCGGAAGAGGGAAAGCTTGGACATACCCATGGACTGTATCATCTTCCCATGCAACTTCCACAGTTTCAGGTGCATGCAGCTCTCGAGGAAACGCATTGGTGGTTCACCGGGCGACGGGAGATTGTGCGCACACTCCTCCATCGACTTCTTCCCCCGAGTCCGGAACGGCGCATTGTTGATGTGGGGTGTGGGACGGGCGGGAATACCGTCGCGTTCAAGCAGGAATATACATGCATCGGTATTGATCCTGACATCGACGCCATCACGTTTGCCCGAGAGCGGTTCCCGCAGTGCCGTTTCATCCAAGGCGTCGCTCCCCGCGATATTGCAACAGATCTGAAGGTTGCGGATGCCGTACTGCTCCTCGATGTTCTTGAGCACGCAGAGGAGGATCGACAACTTATTTGCGATCTTCTTTCAGCGATGAAGCCTGGCGCATTTCTTCTCATCATGGCGCCTGCAGATCCGAAACTCTGGAGCCCGCACGACAAGGGGTTCGGGCACTTTCGCCGTTATACGCTGGAGAGCTTTCGTCTCCTGTGGAGTGGGCAGCCCGTTCGGGAACTCCTTCTCTCCTTCTGTAATGTGCGCCTCTACTGGCCGATTCGGTTCCTGCGTCTTCTTGCGAGGGCGCGGGGGAAGCCTTTAGGGCAGGGAGATTCCGACCTTGCGCTTCCTCCGCGCTTCGTGAATCACCTCCTGCACTGCATTTTTGCAGGCGAAGGGCAGAGGCTCATGGCATTGCTCGATGGCCGGGTATTGCGGGGGTATCAGCGTGGAGTGAGTGCAGTGGTAGTATTACAGCGCGTGTGACGCTACACACGTCGATGGCGCACCACCGTTTCTGCGAGGAGGCCGAAGACGCCGATTTGAAGGCCGGTGAAGAACGTGAGGAGTCCTACATCGGAAATATTCGCATCATTCCAGAGCGTATAGCCGATCGTAATGGCTCCGATGAGGAGAAGGGAGCCGCTCGGCCACGCGAAGAACTTGATGGGGTGGAAATAGGTGATGATGCGGACGATGAGGCTGAGAAAATTCAGGAAATTCCAGATGCCATTGAGGCCGCTACTCATCGTGCTTGGACCGATGCGCCTGTAGTAATCGATGGGGAGAAATTCCACCACGTAGTCGTTCGTGAGAGCGGCAAGGGTGATGGTGATGGTGAAAGAGAAGCGTTGGGGATAGAGGTGCATGTAGCGTTCGCCGAGTTCTCTCGTGAAGATGCGCATACCCGAGTTGAGATCGGGAATCGAAAGACCCGTGAGTACTCGTGCAAGGAAGCCGAGGATGGCTTTTGCTGGACGGCGGGTCCAGGGGATACGCACCCCCTTTTTCACACGCGCCCCCACAACCATGTCGGCCCCCCTCAAGCGGAGTTCCTGGAGGAGTTGGGGGAATTTCTCGATGGGGTACGTACCATCCGCATCAATGGTGGCGATCAGGGAGCCGCGCGAGCGGCGAATGCCTGTTTTCATCGATGCCCCGTATCCCCGGTTTCTGGGATGCGCGATGATCTGTAGCTCTGGAAGTGCGATTCCCTTGAGTATTGCCGGCGTCCTGTCCGTGCTGCCATCGTCGATAACGACGATTTCGAAAGGGTCTGGGTCTGCCATGGCGGCAAAAGCGGCGTGTACATGGCGTATGGTGGTTTCAATGGCTTGCTCCTCGTTGAAGGTGGGAATGAGGATGGAAAGCATGGGAAGAGGATACATGGGGAGCTGGTTTTTCCCTAGATGATGCCCTATTCTTCCTGCGTATGTCGGAAAGTTTGCGTCATATCTATGCCGAGAAGGCGCTTTCCCAGATCCCGCGTCTCCTCACGCTCCAAGACCGCAATCCCTTCTCCCCGACGTACGGGTGCTTCAAGCGGACGTATTGGCTCGATAAGACGGTTGATTTCCCCGATGCGCTGCCGCAGTTCGGCGTGCTCTCTCTCGCGTTGGCATACGCATTTCCATTTTCTAGCAACCCTCACCCTCTCCCTCTCCCTTCAAAGGGAGAGGGGATAACAAGGAACATGTATTACCAACAACCCAAAGTGCGCGAGTGGATTCTTGCGGGGATGAAATTCTGGACGCAGATTCAACACAGAGATGGCAGCTTCGATGAGTTCTACCCGAACGAGCACGGCTGGACGGGGCCGACGGGTTTCCTGCTCTATGCGATGCTCAAGAGCTACATGATTCTCGAGGAGCGTCAGGAGTTCCCTGCAGATTTTCAGGACCAATTCTTCACGGCGTGTCGCAAGGCCGCGGACTACATCATCCAGTGGGATGAACATGGCGTGCTTGCCAATCATCATGCAATGGCGGTCCTGCCCGTGTACTACGCATTTCATATTCTCAAAGATGAACGGTTCCGTGAAGGATATGAAAAGAAACTCCAAGAATTTCTCTCCTTCTGCAATCCCGAAGGGTGGAGTCTGGAGTATGACGGCGCGGATATCGGCTACCTCTCGGCGACGGTGAGTTTTCTCGGGAAGGTCTGGAAGATCAACCGCGATCCGCGGCTGAAGGAGGTGATGGAGAAAGGAGTGGAGTTCCTCAGTTACTTCGTGTATCCCAACGGCTTTTATGCAGGAAGCATGGGGAGCCGCAATACCCTTCACTTCTACTCGCACGGCTGCGAGCTTCTTGCGCCGGAGACGCCGCTTGCAGGACGTGTTGCCGATGCCATGCTCGAGAGCCTGCGTGACGGCAAAATCGTGCCGGCGGAGATCATGGCGGATCGGTATTTTTTGTATCGGATTCCGGAGCATCTGGAGAGTTATATTGATTTTGGAGAAAGAGTGAAACAGGAGGAACACAGTGCGAAGCTGCCCTATGAACGGCAAGATTTCAGAAAGGTATTTCCCGAAGGAAAGTTTTTTGTGGAGAAGAAAGGGAACACGTACGTTATTGCCAATGCCGCAAAGGGGGGGGTTACAAAAGTATTCGACGTTCCTTCTGGAAAACTCATTCTCAATGACTGCGGCATCATCGGGAAAACCACGGACGGCACGGTGCTCACGTCGCAGTGGATCGATTCCTCCTTCATATTTATCCCACAGGAGAATGGCTTCTCCGTTTCCGGTGCCCTTCATACAGTCCCTGCCCACAAGACGTTTACGCCGGTGACGTTCGTCATGTTCCGTCTGTTCCTTCTTCTCTTTGGCTGGCATACGGGTATGGCGTACCGCATTAAAGGGTTCATTCGGACACTGCTGATGTTGAAGAGTGGTGTATCGGGGGTTCTCTTCTCTCGCGATGTGTCGTTCATGGGAACATCGCTCCGCATTATTGATACGATCACGATCAAAGATCAGACAGTATTGACATGTCTCCAGCTCGGTGGTGAGTTTTTCGTGAGGTATGTGCCACAGTCACGGTTTTTCCAGTCGCAGGAGTTCGATTGTAATAGTGTGCAGGTATCCGAGGACGCGTTGCGCGCATTACGTGAGAAAAAGACCATTCGCGTTGAGCGCACTGTGGATAGGAATCTCTGATGGAGTTTTTCAGAGATTCCTATAGTTTTTTCTCTGCGATGACGATCGTTGTGACCCCGAGGGGGAAGGGCCGCTCGAAGAGGCGAAAGAACGGGGAAAGGATAGTGGCAAGCGGCATGCGATTGGGGGTGAGGAGACCCCAGGAGCAACTTGCGATAATGCGAAGGTTTGCTGCTATGGTGAGTGAACGAACGTAGTGTGGCGTAAAGCGCAGGGCCCCACGTTCCTCCCGTTTCACTGTGCTGAAGCCTGCAATGACGGGGTTCCAGATATTCGGTTCAATATACACAACGTAGCGCTTGGATACTCTCGCCATTTCCCGCACCACTTGGAGGCGATCGTGCGCATCGACGTGATGGAGAAGGGCGTGGCAGAACACAAGATCGAACGTCGCATCGGAGAATGCCATGGATCGGGCATCCATCACGAATTTTCGTTCGATGGGATTCTGTTCGAGGATGACGGGGGAAGAATCCACGGCAGTCGTTGGCGCATGCCGGTCCCACTCGTAGGAGAAGTATCCATTGCCTGCCCCAACATCGAGGATGGTTGCTTCTGCGGGGAGACGGATGTGCTCGAGAATGTAGCGAATCTTCGGCTGTGTGTAGGCCGCAATGACGGGGCCGCGCGGATCACGGCGTTTGCGCTGGACATCAGCGTTCCAGTACGCTTGCTGTTGTGCAGTAAAGGTCTCTTGTGGCATAGATTCCAGGGTACGCGGTCATTTCCTCGTCTTCAACCAATACCAGGCACCCAGCGTGCCAAAGAGCGTTTGGGTGACGAGCATGAGCGAAGCCAAGGCGACGGCGCGTGGGGCGGCGATGCCGTGCGGGGCAAGAAGGGTGATGAGGGCCATATCGCGTGTCCCGAGACCCGATGGGGCGATGGGGAGAATTGCCACAATGCCGGTAACGGTGAGGACGGCGATGAGGGTGAAGGGAGCGATGACGATTCCGAGGCTCCTCGTGAGGATGATTCCCCACCAGAAGTAGCACATCCACCCGACAGTGGTTGTGGCAAGGAGCAGAAGCACCATTCTTCCCGTCGTCAGATCAGAGAGCTCTCGCAGCCACCGGACCCCCTCGCGGTGTTTTCTCGTTGCTTTCCACAGGAGCACTGTCGTGACCAGGAGCGCGACGCCGATGGCTATGACCGTGAACATGGCGGTCGTCCCGAAGAGCGTGCGGATTCCCAGGGTGGCGAGGACCGCGATGACGATGATATCCGCGATGCGGTCGATCAGACTAAGAGCGAATGCAGTCGGGCCATTGAGTCCCTGTCGGTGGAGATCAACAGCACGGCCGAGTTCTCCTATTTTTGCCGGGGTGATCATTGCGAGGAACGCGCCGATGTTGAACAGTTTCCATGACTCTCTGAACGTCGGTTGCAGTCCGGCTGTGCGGACGATGAGGTGCCATCGAAGAGCCCGGATCACGTACTGGAGGATCAGGGGAATGCATGAGAGCAAGAGCATATCCCCCTCCACATTCCGGAGTTCTCTGAAGACGTCCTGCCACCCGATGTGACCGAGGATCCAGAGGAAGAGGACGAGGCCAACAATCTTGCAACTGCGCAGCGCGAGGTGGTTTGGCACGGGGGGAATGGTATAGTCCAAACGCACCGATGCCTACTCATCGACACCGGCCAATCGGCGTTCATCTCTCATTCCTTATCGGTTTCATCGTCCTGATATTTGGTCTGTGGATGTTGCCCGTGCTTCTTGCCGGTTTTCCCTATGTTCTTCCTGGTTTCCATGAGGAGGCGCAAGTGTTCATGGATACCGGCATGTTGCCCACAGGGAACGGTCGGCTCGGCACACTTATCGTCTGGTGGCTCCATACGTTCCTACGCTGGCAGAACATCATCGGATGGTCTGCGGTGAGTGCGGCTGCATTCGCCGCCGGACTTGTGCCGTGGTGGTTCAGTGTGCGGCGCCTCTTCGACGTACAGGTTGCATGGCTCTCGACAGTCGTTCTCGGTTTGCTCCCGATGTACTGGATCGAGGCGCTGCGCTTGAGCGGCTACTCGTTCGCGCTTTTCTTCCTCTTCCTCGGCTTCGCGTTTTTCCTTGCGCTGCGGCCACGGAGTCGCATGGCCGCCATTGTTGCCTTTGGCGTCTGTTTCGGAGCGGTGCTCGGGAGCCGCGATGCCTTCATTGCCCTCCTTCCATGGTTTGTCTGTGCGTATGTTTTTGCGGAACGCCGCAAGCTCCTACGAGCGGGAATCGATGCCGCCGTCTTCCTCGCCGTCGCGTACGTAAGTTTCACCCTGCCGCTCTTTTTCAATGCCCTACATACCCAGGGATCGCTCATAGAACGCACTGCCGTGCTCCTTCCGCCCTTCGAGCGCACCGTACCGACGCCGGGACATTTATATCCGGATGATTACACGTACGAATTCGAGCGCACCGCATTCGATGAACGCCTGCGTCAGGAGATGAAGACCGCATCTTTTCTTGTCCGACAACAGAATGCAAAGATGCTCTACCACTATGGCGTTACGAAGAACGACGTCGTCACCCGTTTGAAGAACAGTGTCTGGCTTTTCCTCAATGCACTGCCCGCCCTGTTTATGGAGGATACCGTCGGTGGGCCGTTCCTGTGGCTTTTCATCATTCCCGGCATTGCCGTCCTCGCCGCGGAGCGCCGAAAATTTCTTGCGTTTCTCATGGGTCTATGGCTCTCGATGGAGTTTCTCCTTCGCTTTTTCTTCGTCTTCGGCCGCGATCACTTGATGGATGTAGGATGGATCCTCGCCCTGCTCGCTGCAGTGGGGATTGTCGTCGTTGCAGAGTCCGTCCACGCGCGATGGCGTCGCTCTTCACTCATCGTCCTCACTCTGGGCATCGTTATCCTCATGAGTGCGCAGCTTGTGACAGCAAACCGCAAGCAATTCGCGCGTCTCTACGCCCACTCGGAGGTTCCTGAAATGTATGCGGCGGAAGAGGTTCTCGCGCACCTTCCGAAGGGCGCAGTGGTCGCCCATCCCCGCAAGCACCATCTCTTCACATTCTCCGATTGCACGCACGTGAGCATCAACAGGGGGACTGTCGACTGGCTCTCTGAGGAGGGAAGGCTTGCTGCTCCTTTTCGGCATTACGGTGTGACGCATATCATCGGCTATGATGAAGAACAGACAAGAAAGATTCTCGCAGCTGTTCCACGAGTAAAAATCCTCCCGCTTGTGGAGAGGGGAGTGCCACTGACCCCACTGACGAAGTATCTGCTCCACGTTGTACGGTAGGGAAAGGTGTTCATTCCCTGTCCAGGAGTGCAAGGTATGTTTTTGCCTGTTTTTCCAAGGAAAAGTCTTCAGAGACCCGTTTTTTGCCCTGTTCTCCCATGAGATGCGCTCGTTGCGGATCGTGGAGAAGAGTGAGCAGCGCCCGGGCAAAACGTTCGGTATTGTGCGGATCGACGAGGAAGCCCGTTTCCCCATCAACGACAATCTCCGGCGTGCCGCCGAAGGTTGTCCCAACGACCGCTTTCCCCGCGGCCATTGCTTCGATGTTCATGAGGTTGAACGGATCGAGGTAGATGGACGGGGTCGTGACGAGGGATGCCGCCGCATATGCGAGGAGCATCTCTGGTTGTTGCAGGTGTCCGAGGAGGACGATTCCCTGCGTGTCCCTTACGGAGTGCTCTATGCGCTCACGGTTTCCGGCGATCGCGAGCTGCGCGCTTGGAATTTCCGATCGTACGACCGCGAATGCTTTCTGGAGAACCCCAATGCCCTTGTCGGCGCCGATGCGCCCGCCGAAGAGGATCGTCGGTCCCTGCAGTCCGTGCGTTTTTCTGAAGTTCTCGATTGCCGTTCGTTCTGGCGTCGCTGAGATTGCTGTTCCGTTGTAGACGACGGCGTGGATTTGGATACCATTCTGGCGGAGGAACGATGCAAGTGTATTGCTGATTGCGATCACCCTCGTTTTAGATTTCTGGAGAATGCCCCGGATGCGGCGATTTCTGAATGGCGAGTAGTTGCGGCCGGCTGTGGCGAGGTGATCGAGGAGCGTCAGTCTCCGATTCTCCCGTATGCGTCCGAAGGAGACGAGGAAGGTGTCGTGTGCCGTGAGGATGGTGCGATCAGCGTGCTCCTTTGCGAGGAGAAGGCTCTCGTACGAGAGGTACGCGTGTAGGTTGTGCGCGTGGACGGCGTCTGGCCGGAGCTCTCGCAGCGCATTCTTCACATGCGAGGCGGCAGCGGGATTACCGGTGCACAAGCGATGGCGATTCCTGAGGCTCGTGCGGATGGGGAGGCGAATGATGCGGCCCGCACCATCCGATTCCTCTTCCCATCGCTCGTGCTGTTGCTGTGTGGTGATCAGTGTGACGGTATGCCCAGCTTGTGCATATGCTCGTCGCAGGCGATCGACGACGACCGCTGCGCCGCCGCGTGCAGTGGGGAGGGCGTCATCGTTGAGGATGACAATATGCATTCACTGCGAAGCATAGACCCTCCTTGTAAAAATACACGTATTCCGATAGTGTCTTTCGGCATCATGCAGCCTAAATCCGCACGAGAACGCTCTACGA
>Ga0156011_129_pt1 | contig 15160 bp, 16 predicted proteins | sample RifCSPlowO2_02_FD_107665 | JGI IMG/M metagenome (GOLD analysis project Ga0156011, IMG submission 107665) | Candidatus Peribacteria bacterium RIFCSPLOWO2_02_FULL_55_36
AGGGATTGCCAAGTACGTCACTGCCATCGCCTCTCCACCTTCCGTGAAGATGCGGGACATGCCGACTTTTTTGGCAATGAGACCGAGAGGCATACTGTGGCGGGAGTGTAGGGAACCGCCAACAGACGGTCAATGATTTCCCCATACGAAAGCCCCCTGACCGCATCGGTCAGGGGGCATAGGGCACAGGTTACTTCTTCTCCTCTCTCTTGGAAGGGGCGACATCGAATGTGCCGACGAGTGGGACCCCCATGTTACCCACCGGAATGTAGACCGTGGTGTGGTTCGTGGAGCCAACCATCGCCCTCTGGGCTTCGATTGCCTCGTGCTGGAGGTAGAGGGGCGTCAGCTTCTGCTGGACGATCTCCATCGCTTTCGCAATGCCATCTGCCAGGTATACGGGTTATTGGACGCAGTACCAGAGGAGTCCCCATAGAACAAGGAGAGCCACCACGGCAGTCCCCACTTCAAAACCAATACGACGAAACATCGTCGTCCTCCTTCAAAGAACCTGTGTTGAGAAAAAACATCCCACTCCACCCGTGGAGTGGTTTATTACATTAATGTTTCTTTGTGTTTCTGTCAACTGCCAAATCCGTTCCGCATTTGCCCAATGAGGTCACGCACGTGCTCCCCCTGTCCACCATCGATCACCTGTATCGGACTCGCGCCACCGAGGAACGGATGCGGCGTCTGGAGCCACTTATCTATGTACCGCGGCTTGATGACCGCGGCGAGCGACGGCCGTAGTTCCTCGATGAACGCGATGGTCAGCGGGTGCCACTGCTGCGGGTCAACGGGCCGATGCTCCGGCGGGCTGTTGTACACCGCGAAGTACGAACAACTGCCGGCATCGAGAGCGCCGGCATCGATAATGGACCGGAGTTCCTCCCGGAGCTCCTGCAGGTACCATGCGACCTCCGACCGCACGGCACTCTCCGGCATCTCCTCCCGCACGAACGCGAGGATACCCGTGAGGTCCGCCTGGTGATCGAGGAAAAACTGCGTGCGCTCCTCGCGGATATCCCATGCAATAAGCGCGGTGCGGAGCCTTGCAAGCACCTCCCACACATCCTTCCCCAGCCGTGCCTCGAGAATCTCCGGATGGACCTCGGATGTGCGGATGGTATGGATAAACATGCCGCGCGCCATGTAATGGATACTATACACCCCTGCAAGCCCACGGGACGTGTATGTCACATTTTGCCTTGCAAAAGCCAAAAATCTTGTTACCATCCTCTCCTCCCCTGCGACGGTCGCAGGACAGGGGAATTGTTCTTTGGAATAGCAGGAAAGGAAAAGGTTATGTACAAGAGTGGAAGCGATCGCCTCGTGTACGCCTGGAGTCTGCTGCTATTGATTTTCCTTGCGGCAGTGGGACTGGTCATCTGGTGGGGCGTGAAACCTTTTTCCCCCCAAACCATCGATGAGCAATCCGTTCGACACGATGAACGATTTGTCAGCGACACGCGCTTGCTGGCCAAAAAAGAGTTCGGTGGCGCAGTCTACGATCTGTATCCCGCGATCGGCGGTGGCGGCAGTGGCGGTGGAGGCGTCTTCATGAAAGATAGCGGTAAGTGTCTCGGTCTCCTCAGCTATGAAGCCCCCGGCGTCACTCTCGCCGTCCCCACGTCAGCCATCCGGCAGTGGACAAAGGAGAAGTGCGTCGCCTGGGCGATTGACCACACGATCCCCATGCCGTCCGATGAGGAGCTGAAGAAACTCCTGATCGAGGATTGATCAATGCTATTCCGTCCACCCCCAGCTTCGGCTGGGGGTTTTGCATTTACCCCACCTTCACCTCAAGAACACACACGCGCTTATCCATATCTGTCTGATTTTCAATGAAAGAAACCTGATTCCTATGAAAATCGCTACGCATATGACGCATCTCCGCAGCTAACTGATTCACTTTGGTATCGAGCTGATTCACTTTGGTATCGAGCTTTCCCACCTTTTCATCAAGTGCATGGATGTCTTCCTTGAGTTCGCGACGGACATCGGCGATCTCGTCGAGGATGATCTTCACAATTTTCCGATTGCTCCAATCAGGAGGTGCGCCGCTCTTTTTTCTCTTCTTCATAACCATGAACCCAACAGTACCACGATGACACACTGAGGTACAATCCCTCCCATGGTCTGGGCCGATCGCATCGTCGGGGAAATCAAGGAACGCTTTGCGAAGAAGATCGCAAAAGGGCAGCCGCTCGTGATCCGCGATGAGAAAACCCTTTCGGGGCGCGTCCATGTGGGAAGCCTGCGCGGGATCGTGATCCATGGACTCATCGCACAAGTTCTGAATGAGCAGGGAATTCCAAACATATTCCGCTTCGAGCTCAACGATTTTGACCCGATGGATGAGGCGCCGGAGAAGTACCTGCAACACATGGGGGAGCCACTGTGGAGGGTGCCGGATTACTCGCCCCTCACCCTAACCCTCTCCCGCGGGGAGAGGGGAGCTGGGGTTCATGAACCCCAGCTACGGGAACAAAATTACCCGATGCTTTGGGGCAAAGAGCTTCAGGAAGCTGTTGCCCCCCTCCACCTCCCCATCGAATGGTACACGCTGCGTCCCCACTACGAACGAGGCGAGTTTAACGAAGTCATCCGCGATGCGCTGGACCACGCAGTAGAGATCCGCGCGATTTATCGAGAGGTTAGCGGCAGCGTGAAGCCCGACGACTGGTACCCATTGCAAGTTGTCTGCGAAAAGTGCGGGAAGATCGGGACGACGCAGGTGACACACTGGGACTCAACGGCAGTGTGTCATGGTGAGCGGAGCCGAACCATGACGGGCATCGTCACCTACACCTGCAAGCCCGACCTCGTGAAGTGGGCGAAGGGATGTGGCCATTCTGGAAACATGAGCCCATTCGATGGCAATGCGAAACTTCCGTGGAAAGTCGAGTGGCCCGCGAAGTGGAAGGTGTTCGGCATCGACATCGAAGGGTGTGGCAAAGACCACTCCGCGGCGGGGGGATCGCGCGATATCGGACGGCGCATTGTCACGGAGATTTTCCATTACCCGGAACCCTTCAATATCCCCTACGAATTCTTCAACCTTGCCGGCAAAAAGATGAGCGCGAGCAAGGGCGTCGGCGCGTCGGCAAAAGAAGTGAGTGATTTGCTCCCGCCGGAGCTCATCAGGCTCCTCATGATCCGCAAGCTTCCGAACCATCCTATTGATTTCAATCCGGACGGAGACACGATCCCTCTCCTTTTCGATGAATACGATCGCCTGGCGGACCATGCGTTCAAGCGCCATCCGAAGCCCGATCACGACTTCACGCGGACATTTCACATCGCCAATCCCGACTTCCCCAAAAAGCCGGAAGATCTGTGGCAGATGCGATTCTCGGTCCTCTCATTCGTCCTCCAAATGCCGCATCTGCGGCTCGAGGATGAGGCGGTAAAGCTCAAGGGTTCAGCCCTGACGGACGCAGAAAAATCCGCACTCCGCACGCGCGCGCGATACGTCGAAAAGTGGCTGCAGGAACATGCGCCGGAGGAGTATCGGTTCCGCATCGTCGAACAGCCGCCCCCTCTCGCACTTGATGACACGCAGCGCAGCGCCATTGCAAAAGTCCTCTCCGCCCTCGAGCGCTGCCCGTGGGATGGGGCGAGCATCCACGAGGCGATCCACGCAGTGAAAGCGGAAACCGGCATCGAACCGAAAAAACTCTTCCAGCCCTTGTATCAGGCATTTCTCGGCCGCGACAACGGCCCGCAGATGGGGTGGTTTCTGTCCACGTTTGAGCGAGAGAAAGTCCTGCAACATCTCGCGACTCTTTGTGCGTAATCCCTACTGCCGTGCCGCTATAGCAAAGTATATGAAGTAGTTCTCGAGTAGCGGAGGGGTCGAATGAAAAGTGTTCTCACCGAAAAAGTAATCGCAGATTACTTCCCGAAGGCGACAGAGTTCTCTGAGACGTTTTCGATGCTTTGGATCGGCAATCGTGAAATCCAGAAGCTCCAATGCACGGTCAAGGCAGCGCTGGAGTTGCTGTTCATCACATTTTTCCTTGGCTTTCAATGCCCGCCCGACTTCGCTTCCCACGTTTGCCAGCTGCATAGCCAGAGAGAATGTCTGCCACCGACCCCCTGCTAATTCTGTGTGGATGGGATTCATTGCACAAGATCAGAAACAATCTCGATAATGATCGAACATATCGCTGCATCTTCCACTCTTCGAGAACGATTATTTTGTTGCGGTCGAATATTGATCATCGAATCGAATTCAATCCAATCACTGCCTTCTTTTCCCGGATAGAGATTAACTCCCCAAAGATCTTCCTGGTCTGACCCATCTTCCAGGAGCAGCTGTTCCGCGTCCGCGTGGAGTTCGGCACCGACGGCCATCACCCTTCGCTCGCAATCGACCACGGCTTTCACCATGTCGCCAAAGTGTTCTTCTGCAAGAACCTTCAGCTGCGCACGACTGATCGCTTCGCGGATGATGATCATCGGAGTCATTGGCCCTAGAATATCACTCCCGTTCCGTGCCCACACGTTCCGTGGTCACCCTCTGGAAATTCCGGAGCGCTGCGGCACCTGCTGCACCTTCGATAACCTTTAAGGCGACCTCTTTATTCTCGCGATGTGCTTGTTCGAGTTGATTAATGAAAGGCGTCGCAGGGGAGATTTGCTTATAGTCACAAGCGCCACACGCATGTGGACGCTATGCTACTCCACCATGTACCGCTTCTTCGAGAGCATTATCCATCCGGCGCTCGCAATCATCCGTCCGCGCGTGATCGTCGAAATTGGCATTGATAAGGGATTCCATACAGAAAAACTTCTCCAGTACTGCAAAGAGGCCAACGTCGTCCTCCACGCCATTGACCCGGAACCACATTGCGATATTGAACAGATGCAACAGACCTACGGGAAACATTTTGCGTTCTATCGGGATTTCAGCCTCAATGCCCTCTATCGCATCGAAACGTACGACATGGTTCTCATTGATGGAGACCATAATTGGTACACCGTCTACCATGAGCTCCTTCTCATTGAGAAAAAAGCAAAAGAACAACAGCGCTTCCCTGTCGTTTTTCTCCACGATATCGGGTGGCCCTACGGGCGACGCGATCTCTACTATCACCCAGAAAACATCCCTGCAATGTACAGACATCCATACCAGAAAAAAGGTATTATTTTCGGAAAAGAAGGTCTCACAGAAGCTCAGGGATGGAACCCCGACTTCTCGAACGCCATCTACGAACACAACCTCCGTAACGGTGTGCTCACCGCCGTGGAGGATTTTATCGCACAGTCCAGAGAAACATTCCACTTCACCAAAATTCCTGGATTCCATAGCCTTGGGATCATCACCAATGCCATTCTTTTTTTACAAAACAGCACATTCCAACATTTTCTCGACTCCCTCCACCTTAGTGGACCTCTCACACAGCATATCGATGCTCTCGAGCATGTGGAACTTAAACACATCACAGACGCTAGACAACAACAGAATGAAAAGAGACAACTGGAGACGGAACTCACGAGCGTGCGGGAGGGTCGGGACAAGCTGGAGACGGAACTCACGAGCGTGCGGGAGGGTCGGGATCGTCTCGCTATGGAACTTGCGACAAAAACTGTGGGAATAGAGCGCATAACTCGGACCCGCAGCTGGCGGTGGACGGGGGTCCTTCGCAAAGCGGAAGCGCAATGGCACATGCTAGTCCATCGTTGCGTCTGTGATTATCCATTCCTTCACTTTACGCGAAAATGGCGGCTCCCAGGCTTTCCTCCACACCCCGTCGCTTCGACGCCACCCATCTTTGTCTCACAACCGCGCCCAGTCGACATCATTATTCCAATCCATAATGCTTTTGAAGTAACGACGAGATGCATTGAGAGTGTTCTCGCATACACCACGGATGTGCCTCACCGACTTCTTCTGATCGATGACGCCAGCACCGATACCCGTATGCGCCCATATCTCGAAAACATCCAACATCATCATCCTTCCCGTGTTCGTATTTTTTTTCTTCCGGAGAACAGAGGATTCGTTCAAACGGTGAACTATGCACTCCCCCTCACTGCATCACACGACGTGGTTCTTCTGAATAGCGATACAGAGGTTTCTCCATACTGGCTTTCCGGTCTGGCAAAAATCTGCGGAGAAAAAGAGGATACAGCAACGGTAACTCCTCTCTCCAATAAAGCATCGATCTATTCGATCATGGAGCCAGCATGGGCCGACGTCATGCTCCGGAAGCTCGATGTTGCTGAGATTGGCACAACCGTACGCAACCATTCCCTGCGGCTTTACCCGGAAATCCCAACAGCCGTGGGTTTTTGCATGTATATGAAGCGCGAAGCTATTGACCGTGTCGGATTTTTTGATGAGGAGTTCGGCCATGGTTACGGTGAGGAAAATGACTGGTGCATGCGCGCGCGAGCGGCAGGATTTCGGCACTATCTCGACGATGCCACTTTTGTGTACCACAAAGGTCATGTTTCCATGCGAGCGGCTGGTCACTTACTTCCTCAAGAAGAGCATAGGAAAGACCATGAACTCATCCTTCAACGGAAACACCCCTCCTATCGCGCCACTGTTCACTCATTCTTGAAAAATGATCAGCATCTCCCCCGCATCCGCCAGCATCTCCACCATTTCCTTCTCGAAAAGGTTTCTGCCGATCGCAGAAGACTCGCTTTGCTTGTCCATCGGCCCATTGACGGAAGCTGCATCGGAGGCACGGAGTTCAATGTTCGAGACCTGGTCGAAGAGCTCCAAAGCCACATCGATTGTTTCGTCGTTTTTCCAAAAGACAACGCCTTCGTGGTCAAGAGGCTCGTCGACACTTGTACCGTCTCGTACACTTTCCCCCTCCCTTCCCCCCTAGATCGGGAAGCTGCCCTAGCGAAAACCTTCGGTTCCATCCTCGATACCTTTTGCATTGAACTTTTCCACGTCCACCATGCCCTGGATACGTCTTTCCGACTTATCGGTGTCGCAAAAGAAAGAGGATTGCGCGTTCTCTACACCGTTCATGATTTTTACGCACTTTCTCCAAACTATCATTTAGTTCGCGAAGATGGCACATATCATGGTATACCGGACGATGGTGAAACCTATGGCAGCTCGAATGAAGAGACACATGGAAATTGGCGGAAGCATGTACGTCATTATTTAGAACAGGTCGATGTCATTACGGCTCCTTCCAGCTCCTCTCTCACTCTTTTCGATAGTGTTTATGGAGATCTCCCTGCGACACGCCACGTTATAGAGCACGGCGATCCTTTCGCACCATCGTCCGCCCGTCATTTCCCCTCGAAACATCGCGTCTGCTTCCTCGGGGCCGTCCACGAAATCCACAAAGGAAGGAACATTATTGTTTCTGCCGCCGAATACATCGCACAACAGGGAATCGACGTTGTTTTCTTGGGATGTCATTCTGATTTTTTTGCGCAGGCGCTCTCTCGCTGCAAAAACATTTCTTTCCTCGGCTTCTACGCTCGTGATGATGTTCAAACCATCCTGCAGAATCAGCAAATCAGCCTGGTTTGCATACTCTCTATTCTCCAAGAAACCTTCAGTCATACCCTCTCGGAGAGTTGGCTCGCACGCATCCCCGTCTATGTGACAAACGTCGGCGCCCTTGCGGAACGGGTCAGGGAAACACATGCTGGAAAAATCGCGCCCAGCTTTGATCCTATCTCAATCGCCAAAGATATCGTTGACTTTCTCCATTCACCGGACTACAGGAAGGTTTGGCAAAGAACGCAGGAGCTCAAACTGAAAACATCCGCAGAAATGGCAGAGAAGTATCTTCCGCTTTATGAGCATCTTTGGCCAAAAAAAGACGAACGCCATGATGCCAGGGGCTCCTATACTCTTCAAGAGCCAGCATCCATGCTGGCGCGAACAAAAGAACAGTGGCTCACAATCCTTCAAAATATCACGAAAGGCTACATGACAATAGGTGGCCACGCTTCCTTTTACGAGACAGGTCATATGATCATGAACCACATCAGGAAACTGGGAGCATGGAAAGAGGGAGACGCCATCGTCGACGTAGGGTGTGGCAATGGTCGCTGTGCCATACCTCTCACACAATTTTCAATCAATTATGTAGGACTGGACGTCATCCCGGAATCCATCCATTTCTGCCGTAGCGCATTTGCACAGTGGCCAAACTTTCGATTTATTCATCTCCGAAGTAATAATGCTCTGTATAATCCCGACGAAACGATGCCACCTACTCACGTCTGTTTTCCCATCGCCAGCGAGTCTGCCGATTTCGTCATTGCGATTTCGCTCTTTACCCACTTTGAAACCGCCGAAGCTGTGGCAGCGTACCTCCACGAGATGCAGAGAATCCTTAAAAGAAAAGGGAAATTTTGGTGTACATGGTTCAGAGCTCCTCCCAACGATCCATGTGCATCCGCTCATCGGACGGTCTTTCCCGAGCATACTATCATGGAACTGATCAGACCATTCACCATCCTGCACACAGAATGGGGCTTGACAACTGGACACCATGATCAGTGGCAAATGCTCCTTCAAAAACAATGAGCGCCGTGCTCGAAATCCGCAACGATCTCTCCGCGTGAAGAGCAGGGGCGCACATGCGTTCGTATCTAGGCCTCGGGTCCTAAGCTGCAATTATGCGCAGGCGGCCACCGGTTTTTGTGCGTGCATCAAGACTGCCCGACCATTTTCCCATCCTCAAGATAGAGAACACGATCGCAGAATTCTTCCAGATCCCTTTCATTATGAAGCACCAGTATGGCCGCCTTGCCACGCTGTTTCATGCCATGCATATATTCTTTACACTGTCTCTGAAAGTCGGCATCCCCCACAGCAAGCACCTCATCGAGAATATACACATCGGCATCCGTATGCGCCATTGCGGCAAAGGCCAATCGCTGGCGCATGCCGGTTGAATAGCACTTAATGGGAAGATGAATGTGCGACCGAACTCCGGCAAAATCAATAATACGATCCGTCATTCTCTTAATTTCGTGCGGCATCAGACCATGCAAAAGACCATGAAGGTTCAAATTTTCCGCTGCGAGGCGTTCCATATGAAACCCCACCCCTAACGTAAAAAAGCAGGACAATTGCCCTCTCTGAACGACCTGTCCGGCATCCGGTTCCATAATCCCTCCCAAAATACGCAGTAGCGTCGTTTTGCCGCTCCCATTCGGCCCATATACTCCCACCCATTCTCCAGGCATCACTGCCATCGAGACATCATTCAACGCATGAACATGAAATGTGTCTCTATGCCTGCGTCGCCGGATAACACGATCCTGAAAAAGATGCGTCGGGACCACCGGGTACGTGAAGGTTTTATGAATGCCATCACAGGAGAGAATAGGAGCCATAAGACTAATATTCTTGCACAAACGACCTGCTTCGTTTACGGAAAACCAACAATCCGATCCAGAATACCAGCAGGCAGATCGCTGTTAATACGACGCTATGCACGAGTGATGGCATACCTCCGCCATCAGGCAATAAAACTCTCCGTGTATCGAAAATAATGAGAGATAATGGCTGAAAACGCGTAAAAAATGTGAGCATCTCCCATCCAATAATTTGTTGCGGTGAAGATATCATTTGTAAAAACTCCACCGTTGCGGGCGCATGGACAGCATGGACATACGTAATCGGTGTGAGCCAAAAAAACACCTGTAACAGAATCCCCCACAAATGGGGGAAATCCCGAAATCGCAACGCGTACGATGCAAGCAGTGATCCAATACCCAACGAAAAAAGCGTAAATTGTAAAAAAGGAACAGGGAAATACAATGCATTCCATGAAGGAGCGGCCCCCATCATCACGCTCATGACAAAAAAGATCGCCACATGGGTGCAAAAAATAATCGTCTGTATCCACCCGACGGTGAATACGAGTAAAAATCGCGGAAATGCGACATTTTTAATGATATCGGCATACGTCAGTGGTATCCCGATGCACGCCATCGTCACATTGGCAAAATACTCCCACAGAATAATGCCCAAAAATAAATACAGCGAATAGAACGGAATATCCACCACAAACAGCACGCGGAATACATAAAAAAAGATCACAAATTTACAAAACGGCACCGCGAACGACCAAAAGTATCCGAGCACTGATCCGCGATATTTTAACTGGAAATCCGCCCACCCCAGATCCCACACGATCCGAACCATGTGCCTTGTGGTGAAGCGGCGACTCGACATCGCTGGAATACTAACCGACCTACAAACTACATACTACCAACTACACCACAATCTCCTTATCTCGCTCCGGCATCAGCACCTCGATGCCAGGATTTGCCACGCGGATGCGCTCGGCGAACGGTTCCATCTGGTACTGTTCCCCATGGACGAGGATAAGTTTTTTGAGGCCGTCGATTTGTTCCACGTAGGGATCGAGGTCATTCATATCTGCATGTCCGGAGTAGGCGTTGATATAGAGACATTCCGCGCGCTTGCGGAGCATTTTATTGAAAATCCGCACCTCTGTGACATTTTTCTCGATGATCTGCCGTCCGAGCGTTCCCTCCGCCATATAGCCCACCGCAAGGACGGTATTCTTCGGGTCCTCGATGCCATTGAAGAGGTGATGCCGGATGCGTCCGGCTTCGCACATGCCGGACCCTGCCATAATCACCATCGGCCCCGGCTTCCCGTTGAGTTCCTTGCTCTCCTCCGTGCTCTCGGTGTATCGAACGAGCGAAAATTGGAACGGCTGGTGGGCGCGCTTGAGGAATTTTTCATAGATTTCTTTGTCATAGCACTCCGGGTGCTTCATGAAGACCTCGGTCACTTTCGACGCGAGCGGGGAATCGACGATGATGGGAATCGCTGGAATCTCCTTCGCATCCCAGAGAAGATGGAGGTCGTAGATGATTTCCTGCGTCCGCTCTAGGGAGAATGCGGGAATGAAGAGCTTCCCGCCGCGCTTCGCCGTACGCAGGAGCACTTCCTTCAGTTTGTCCTTCGCCGTGCGGATGTCCTCATGCCGGCGATTGCCGTACGTGCTCTCGCAGATGAGAACCTCAACCGGTTCCATCGGTTCCGGATCACGGATGATGGGGAGTGTGTTGCGACCAAGATCACCGGAGAAGCCGAGACGAAAAGGCATGGTGTCACCCCTCTCTTCCTGTATCTCTATTACTACCATTGCGGCACCTATGATGTGTCCCGCATCGAGGAACTTCGCACGGACCCCTGGGACGACATCGAACCACTCCCTGTAGTTCTTCCCCTCGAAGAGTTCGCCGCAGGCAATCGCCTCCACCTGATTGTAGAGCGGACCATCGCAGGGAAGCATTTCCTCCGGCAGTTTCTTGCAGAAGTACTCCTCGTCTTTCTCCTGGATGTAGCCACTATCCGCGAGCATCACCTCCGCAAGATCTTTAGTCGCGTACGTGCAGTGGACCGGCCCACGGTAGCCACGCTTCCATAGGAGAGGAATGCGCCCCACATGATCCATGTGAGCATGGCTGAGAATCACGGCATCGATATCTTTGGCTGGATCAAAAGAGAGGAATGCATTCTTTTCCACCGCCTCCTTCCGGTGCCCCTGGAAGAGGCCGCAATCGAGGAGAATGCATTTTCCGTTCACCTGCAGTTCGTGGCAGCTGCCGGTAACCTCACGCGCCGCACCATGATGAATGATTTTCATGTCTGTGATTCTAACCCAACTTCATCACGGAGTCGCCACACTTCTTCGGGAGAAAGCATACGCCCCTCACCCGCTTTCAACTTTTTGTCCTCCAACGTCATAATCCGTATACGACGAAGGCCAACTACTTCGCTTCCCACTTTCTGACACATCCGGCGAATTTGCCGGTTGCGCCCTTCAGTCAGGGCTATACGGAAATTCTTTGGTCCGAGACGCTTGATGCATGCCGGCTTCGTCTTCGTCCCATCCATCATCACGCCTTTTTCCAGTTTCCTCAGGGCTCCATCGAAGATCTGCTCCGCGGTTTCCACTTCATACTCCTTCTCATGATCGAACTTCGGATGTTCCAGCCGGTACTTTAGCTCGCCGTCGTTCGTGAAAAGGAGGAGGCCCTCACTGTCCTTATCGAGACGACCGACTGGGAAGACCTTGCCGCGGAGAAAGGAAGGGAGAAAATCGCTTGTCGCACTTCGACTACGCTCAGTGTGACACGCATTCGTCGTCTCCACCCCAACCGGCTTGTACATGAGGTAATACACCTTCTCGATCTGTGGCTCCAGTAACTTCCCATCGACCTCAACACGATCAATAGTGATATCGGCTTTCTGACCGATCGCAGCAACCTTCCCATTCACAGAGACACGGCCAGCGCGAATGAGGTCTTCTGCTTTGCGACGGGCAGCAATGCCGTAACTAGAGAGAATTTTCTGGAGACGCTCTTGCATGCCCCTCACCCTAACCGCACCCCTTGTGGGAGGGAAGTGTATACTTTCCACTCGTATGGACTGGTCCCTCCCCTCTGAACACATTACGAAGATCCTCCTCGCGGCACTCCTCGGCTTCGTCGTCGGCATTGAACGAGACTGGAGCGGGAAGCCCGCCGGCATCCGGACGAACATGATCATCGCCGTAAGCTCCTGCCTCTTCACCATCCTCTCGATCGAGGGATTCTTCGGCGCTGTCTCCGACCCATCGCGCGTGGCGGCGCAGATCGTGACCGGCGTCGGCTTTCTCGGCGCCGGCGCGCTCATCCACAACAAGAACCACGTCACCGGACTCACGACCGCGGCGAACATCTGGCTCGTCGCCGCCATCGGGATGGCGGTTGGCTCCGGTTTTCCGGGTATCGCCGCCTTCGTCACCGTTCTCACGACCTTCTCCCTCCTCTTCCTGAAACCCGTAAGTCACTGGCTGATCCTGCAAGGGCGGGAGCGGGCAAAGAAGTACGGATGGCCGGGGGAATAAAAAAGCGGCGGGCTTGAGCCCGCCGCTTTTTTCTATTACTCCTCAGTAGACCCGGTAGGGCGGAGGAACCTGCAGGGAGAGCCGATCGTACTCCTTCTCCCTGAACTTCAGTTCGCGCGTGAGCTTCTTCCCATTTCTCACAATCGCACTTGCTGTGCGCTTCATCTTCTTCAGTTCCTTCTGCGCTGCACTGATCTCCGCACGAGGCGCCTTGCTCTTCTTCAGTGTACGAATTTCGTCTTTCTTCTCCGACACGGCATCCTTCGCGTCGGCAAGATCGTTCCGGAGGCCTGCGACCTGATCGTCCAACCCTGCAATGATCTCCTCGAGCGCCGCAAGCTTTTCCTCGAGCGTTCCGGTCACCGGTACCGGACGCGGCTCCGGCTTTCGGCACTTCTCGCTCGTCGGGAACTTGGCGCAGAAGACGCCAAGATCATCTTCCGGAGGCTTACGGTCGAGTTTTTTGAATTTCCATTCCTTTCCGACACATTCCCACGTGCCAGGCGTCTCTGAAATGGGCGGAGTCCCCCGGCATCCCTCCGGTTCGCCCTTCCTTCCACCCGGACACCGTGCCAGACACTGCTCGAGTGTCTCATTACACCACATAGGAGAGTATGCAACAGACGCGCGGGGTTGCTGGCAACCACGCAAATTCTGCTCACACTCCCGCCGGCAGCTCTCTCCATCACCACCCCCCTCATACCCACAGTGCTTATCTGCACACGATTTTGCGAGAGCACTATCACTCCGTGTACTGGATCCTCTGCCACCAATACATGTCCAATATGCGGCTTCCTCGCGGCAATCCATCCCTGCACCATCTCCGCCACCGGATCCACCATTACACATTCTCTCACATGTATCGCCTGCCCAACCATTCTTCGCCTTAAAATCACACACGCCTCGTTTCCCATCACTCAGGCCCCCCGCGCTGCACATGCCCTGCGTCGTTGCCACGCAATCAGCGACACAGGTGGCATTCCCTGTACCACCTCCGCCTCCCCCACCACCAAAGCGCGACTGACAGGAATCCTTGCATGCTTGGTACGCTGTGGGAGCCAACATACTCGCGCACTCCTTCGCCACGCACTCGGCATACGACGTTGCGCCCCCCCCGTTCCCACCTGTCCCACTATCGCAGGTGCTCGGCGCACCAAGGGAAAGTCCCGCATTCGGTACCGACCGTCCGGACGGTTCCCCTTCGTGACAATTGACGTAATCTCCTTCACACCATACCGTGAAGCTGGCCTTTACTCCATTGATCGAGGCATTGGGGTAAAAACACCTGCGCATCTGGCCCGTGCTCCAACCGCCGCCCCCCGTATACCCAGGACACGTTAGACAGCTCATTTGCGTTCCCCCCGCGGTGATGCACGCAGTACAGGTCGCCGACATGTCTCCGGTACTACCCCCTCCGGCGCCTTCAAAATCCCCGTCTTCGCAGTATATCTGACAGTTGCTTTGTGAATACTTGCCGGTCGCGTTACACCGATCCCGACAGGCTGCCTGTACTTCGGGAGTTGCCTGCCACCCGCCACCACCCGACGGCGGCATCCATGTTGATCCGCTGCACCAGTAGCCAGCGCCTGGCTGAGATCCTGGGCAACCTGTCGTGGAGCTGGGTTCTCTCCATGCACCATTGTCACACCACGATGTGGATGTTGGGGGAGTGCCGGAACAGCTCCCACCACCTCCACCCGCACACTCTGATGATCCTGGATTGATGCAGCAACGGTATGCCAACGTGCTTGTGTCCATACCACTACATCCACCACCACTCCCACCCGTTGCAGTGCATGTGAACAATATACAATCAGGCCAGTCGGGCCGACCTTGGCCACCGCATGTCGTGGGGCCTTGGCCTTTTTCGCCACCGGCATTCATGTCGCAGGACCAGGACTCCGATCCTGTCTGCGCGATCGTGAGACCGGCGGCTGCAACGACACTCGAAACGACCACCGCTATGAGAGCGACGGTCAATTGAGAGAAATGACTTTTTGCCATACGAATGAGGGGAATGTGTATATTCCCCCTCATTATAGGGCAAATTGTGAAAAATAACAATGCAAAAAAATGGGGTCGCCAAAACACCCTCTCCCTTCGAAGGGAGAGGGTAGGGTAAGGGTTGTAACTTGGTATTCCTCCAAACCCTCTCCCTAGCCCTCCCCCCAAGGGGGAGGGGATATAAGTACTGCGTCCTGGCATCGGTCTACTCTTGCGAGGGTTAGACCCTCACTACCATCGACGCTGACGGGCTTAACTGCTGAGTTCGGAATGGGATC
>Ga0156011_136_pt1 | contig 10891 bp, 10 predicted proteins | sample RifCSPlowO2_02_FD_107665 | JGI IMG/M metagenome (GOLD analysis project Ga0156011, IMG submission 107665) | Candidatus Peribacteria bacterium RIFCSPLOWO2_02_FULL_55_36
GTGGAAACCTGCAGCTTCGTGAATGCAAAAGCAGCGCGTCTGACAGTGACGAAGACTACGACGGGCGGTACCGGGACTTTCCACTTCACCGGTATCGGCGGGGAAGGTGGTTTTGACCTCACCACCCTTGAGCCAAACCTCACTGTTTCCAGTTTCTTCGATGTCTTCGTTGATAGCAGGGATGGAACAACGTACACCGTGACGGAAACGTTGCAGGAAGGATGGGGAACAACCCCGGAGAGCTGCACCGTCACGCTCCATCCCGGAGAGGAAGAGACCTGCAGTTTTGAAAATAGCGCTTTGCGTCCGCTCACGCTCCTTGCCGGAAGGGATCTTTTCGAAACTCCCGCCGGGACTTCAACGTTCCCCCTCCCCGCTCTTCCGGAAGATTTCTTCGGACCCGGCTGTTCTCCATTCAGCGGAGAGGTGCAACTCGGCGGCGCTCCCACGGATCCCACGAATCTTGGCGACACGGATACGGTTGTGCGACGCCTTGAGGATGCAAGTCTTCCCGCGCCGGGGTCCTCCGATACCGTGCCGATTGAGCTTGTCGCGCTTTCTCTGCAGAGCGTTGAACCTATCCAAGTGCATTGCGGCGGAGAAGAGCCTTCCACATCATTTTGGGATGTTACCGTCACCCTCCCCGAGAGCAGCCAGCCACAGGGACAGATGACGATCAGGAGGACTGTTCCTGCCGGAGGAACATTCGATTCCGAGCTCTCGATCCGTCCTCTCTTCACCTTCCGCCATACGACGGACGGCACGACTCGTACGTACGATACGACGGAAGATAGCGGCCCGTTCCTCACCCTCGCAACGGAAGGCAGGCCGTGGCTCGCCGAGCCGTGCCCTTCCGATATGCTCCGCGTCCCCGGCGTAACCACGAATTTCTGCCCGAGCGCCGAGTCCGACGGGCGCGTCTCAACGAGGGCGACCGATGACGGCGCCGAGCACCGCTATCTCCCTACAGGAGTAGCGGAAGCGGAAAGTGAGGGGAGTTCCTCGAGTAGCGCAGCTCTTCCCGGAGACAATGATGGCGAGAGCGGCGGAGCCGGTTCTGGACATGGGAGCCGCGTTTCCTTCGCCAAGGCTCGCTTCCTCGCGCTGTTCCATGGCGTTGGCGACCTCCCCCCCGGAGCCTTCGGCGCCGGTCCGGAAGTTCCTCTTGCCCCCGAAGAGCTGACGTTCATCTGCAGCATGCAGCGTTCGCTTCCCCCTATTCCTCCACCGGGGCTCGTCGAGATTATTGGAGCCTACATGGCCGGACTCATGGGACGCGATCCCGCGTTCATCGTCGAGCAGCTCCAGGACCCATTCCTCTGTGAGAGTATCAATATCTCCCTGCGTCTCGTGCCGCAGACTGTGGCGAAGGCCAACATTCCGTTCCCCGTCGGCATGGATGGCATTCCGCTCTCGCGCAATCCAAGCTGGAATGCTTGTATTCGCGGTCATGTGACCCTCGATGTTATCCGCAATAACCCAGATCGCGACGAAGATGGCAGACCGCAGGACTGCGCCTCGTATTCCACGGAAGATGTCTGGCGGCACCCAGACTTGGGGATTCATTTCGTCTTCCATCGTTCTCCCTTGAAGATCGAATTGCCTTCAGGGTATGTCTTGTGGAAGCTCCAAAAGGGTGGGATTTAGTTTTCCTCAATAAAACGGATGGGGTTGATGGTCCATTGATCTATCTCTAAAGGACGGGGGACCGCGTACGTGATAAATGGCGTATGCGTTCCTCCGCTCTTCTGTGGTCGGTCTATTTGGATATGAAGGTGAGCGCCGGAGGTATAGCCGGTCATGCCTACAGCGCCAATGCGGTCGCCCAAACGCACCATCTGGCCGGATTGGACATGTACGCTCGTCAGATGGCCGTAGATGGAGAAGAGTAGCCCTTCCGTGGGGTGAGTATGTTGGAGGATGATGAAGATCCCAAGTCGATCATCCTTCAGAACTGCATGAACAACGCCATCGGCAATGGCTCCTACCGGGGTACCGTACGGTAGCTTTAAATCTACTCCTGCATGGGGACCGGTGAATTCCCCTGCGTCGAGATCGTAGCGACTGAAGAAGCGCGTCGAGTAGTACAGCTTTGCCGTGATGAGTGGGATATCGTCGGTATTCCGAACGTCGAGCGCTCGCATGGGGAAGGTAAGGACAGAGAGATCGTAGATTGGTACTGGAACAAGGTCATTTGAAGGAATGGCGCTGTAGGGGCGGTTCCATGTAGATGAGTTCTGAAAAGCTCCCCAATTTGGGATTGCAGAGACGGGATGCAGAGCAGGGAATGCTCGCTTTGGTGCGGCGCCGTGAAGACGGTCCGGAGGAAATTGTTGCAGCCGCTGCCGGATGGCGCGTTTCTGTTCTATTGTCACAATGGGCGCCGACTTCTCGCGGAGGCGCTGTGCGAAATGTGCAGTAATTTCTTGATAATCAATCAGTAGGATCGCGCCCATAGAGAGGCCAAGAAGCCCAAGGAGGAACGGAGTGAAGGTTTTTATATGCATTTCTCTCTAGTATAGCAGATTTCCCGCCTTTCGATTACTATCTTCGCCATGCTGCTGGATCCGTACGACGTTTTAGGGCTTTCGAAGGGGGCATCGGTTGACGATGCGAAGCGCGCGTATCGCCGTCTGAGCAAAGAATGGCATCCCGACAAGCATAAAGGCGAGAAACGTGCCGAGGAACATTTTAAGGAAATCAATGAGGCCTACGAGATTTTGGGGGATCCAGAGAAGAAGCAGAAGTACGATGACTATGGTGCAAGGGGAGGAGGGGCGGCTGGACAGAGCCCATTTGAGGGATTCGACGTCTCTGGTTTCTCCGGTGGACTCGGGGATTTGGGGTCGATTTTCGAGGGAATGTTCGGTGGGAGGGGCCGTACGAGAGAAGAACGGGGAGAGGATTACGAAATTGCCGTGGAAGTCGCCCTTCGTGATGTGCTTTTTGGAATAGAGCGGCAGATGCATCTGCGAATGCCGCGTGCGTGTGAGGAATGTAAAGGGTCAGGGGCTGCGACAGGGAAAGTACAGAAATGCGGAAAATGTGGTGGAACAGGGGAGGTCCTGAAAACCGCACGCTCATTCTTTGGTGTGGTGCAGCAGCGTATGCATTGTCCGGATTGCAGGGGGACAGGCAAAGTTCCAGAGTCATCTTGTCATCAATGCCAGGGGGAAGGGCGCAGAGTCGTTGGACGAGACCTTACCGTGAAAATTCCTCCGGGCATTCGTGATGGGCAACGCATGCGTATCAGTGGTGAGGGTGGAATGGGACGCCAGGGCATGGCTGCGGGAGATCTCTATGTGACAGTTCGTGTTCCGACAGACGAGCGATTCCGTCGCGATGGAAATGACATCCATACGGACATTGCTCTTCCTCTTCTCACGGCAATGCTCGGAGGGGAAATTTCGGTGCCGACACTGCATGGGGATATCACTCTTCGCATTCCTGAAGGGACACAGCCGGAACAGGTGTTTCGTCTCAAGAGAAAAGGATTACCCGATCTAGGGAGCTCCCGGATGGGAGATCACTACGTTCGGGTGCAAGTGGAGATTCCGAAGAAACTTTCTCGGGAGGAGAGGAGATTGCTGGAGGAGTGGAAGGCATTGCAATAACGGGGCGTGTCACCCTAAACGTCCAGATTCTCCAACCCATCATCCTTGACGAGCACGGGTGAGAGTTCTTCGCCGATTTTCATTTTCTCCTCTTTCAGCTTGAGAACAATCTGTCGGTATTCCCCCTCTCCGTGGCTGAAGGTGGTGAGGTCCTGCAGTGTAGGAGTATTCGCGACGTGGAGGTGGACGATGCGGCGGAAGTACGGACTCATGGGGGCAAGGACAATGCGGCTCCCTGTGCGACGGACGAAATCCGCTTTCTGTTCTGCGATGCGCCGGACGTTATCCTCTTGTGTTTTACGGTAGCCGTCGACGTCGAGGACAAGAAACGGGGAGCGGTCGAGATTGTCCTTCGTCCGCACGATGGATTTCAGGAGATGCTGGACAGAGTTCAGTGTCTCACCGTGCCAACCAATGAGACGGCTCGGATTTTCGGAGACGATATCGATGCGCCAAAAATCCCCTTCCTGTGCAGGGAGAATATCCGTGTACGGAATGTTGAGGAGGTCGAGGATCTTGCCGAGTGTTTCCTTGAGGAAAGACGTACCCATCGGAGAGAGAGTAGCAGAAAAAGCCCCCGGTTAAGGGGGCTTTTTCCAAGGAAAGTTCAGAGGAAATTACCGAACGGCGTCCTTGAGGGTCTTGCCAGCCTTGAAGGACGGGACCTTCATGGCAGGGATCTGGATCTTCTGCGTGGGGTTTCTGGGATTAACGCCAGTGCGCGCCTGGCGCTTCGAAATGCGGAAGGTGCCGAAGCCCGTGATCGTCACGGTGTTGCCACGCTTCAGTTCCTTCGTCACGGTGGAAGTCAAAGCCTCGAGAGCGGAGGAAGCTGCGCGCTTCGTCACACCCGCAGCATCAGCGATGATCCCGATGAGATCCTGTTTGGAGAGGGACATATGGTTAAGTGGAAGAAAATAAGAACGTACGAAAGAAGTGTACAAAAACTATGGGCTTCTGCAAGCCAAAAGAGAGTGAGATGGAACGATGAGATTCACGCGAGTGCTTCCTTCTGCTAAAAACTGTGAGCAAGAAAGATGATCATGTGATAGTCTTTGCGCCTGTGTCTGCCCTCCCACACCTTCTCATTGTCGAGAGTCCAGCGAAAGCGAGGACGATCAAGCGGTTCCTTGGGGAAGGTTTTCTGGTGGAGGCGAGTATGGGACACGTCCGTGATCTTCCCGATGGGGAACTCGGCGTTGATCCTGCGAACAATTTTGCTCCGACGTACGAAATTCCCAAAGAGAAGGCAACAGTCGTCCGGCATCTGAAGGCGGCTTTCAAGAAGGCGGGGGATCTGTGGATTGCGACAGATGAAGATCGCGAGGGGGAAGCGATAGGGTGGCACATTACGCAGGTGCTCGGCGTGGAAGACCCGCAGTCGGTGAAGCGCATTGTGTTCCATGAGATCACAGAGGAAGCCATAGGTGAAGCCGTGCTGCATCCTCGTACCCTTGCGGAGAAGCTCATTGATGCGCAGCAGGCACGACGTATCCTCGATCGTCTGGTGGGATATACCCTTTCACCCTTTCTTTGGAAGAAGGTGCGGCAGGGGCTTTCCGCAGGACGCGTGCAGTCCGTGACAGTGCGACTCATTGTCGATCGAGAGCGTGAGATACGGGCATTTACCGCTGAGGAGTATTGGACGATTGAGGCCGATCTCCGTACGGAAAAAGATGAGGAATGCAGCGCTGTCCTCAAGCTTTTCCATGGAGAAGAATGTGCCATACGCATACAGGCAGAGGCAGATCAGGTTCTTGCGGCGCTGAAGGGCGCAGCCTTTCATGTAGACGCACTCGACGAAAAAGAAATCCGTCGCTCTCCGGCTCCGCCGTTTACGACGTCGACGCTCCAGCAGGAGGCTGCGCGGAAATTAGGTTTCTCCGTGAAGCAAACGATGGTGGTCGCGCAACAGCTCTACGAGACAGGCTTCATTACCTATATGCGGACGGATTCGGTGAATATAAGTGCAAAAGCCCTTGATGATGCGCGGTACACGATCGAGAAAGTGTACGGTCGAGAGTACATTCTCACAGAACCTCGTCGCTATAAGACGAAGAGTAAAGGTGCTCAAGAGGCCCACGAGGCGATCCGTCCGGCAGAACTTGCGCGTACGCCGGAATCTCTCCAGAGCACCCTCGATCGTCAGCAGATCAAGCTGTACACACTGATCTGGAACCGGACCATGGCGACGCAGATGCCCGCCGCGGAGTTTCGGAGGGTTGGTGCAGATATTGGTGCGAGGGAGTACACCTTTCGGGCGACAGGGCAAACGGTGATTTTCGATGGTTTCCTCCGTGTCTACAGCGAGGGGCGTGATGAGGAGGGTAGTGATCCCGACGGAGAGAAATTTCTTCCCACCCTCACTGCTGGGCAATCTCTCACATGCGCATCTGTCCGATCGGAGCAGCACTTCACCAAGCCTCCTCCGCGGTATACAGAAGCGAGTTTGGTGAAGAAGCTCGAGGAGGAGGGCATCGGCCGTCCGAGTACGTATGCTCCAACGATCAGTACTATTCAGCAGCGGGAATATATTCGGAAGGAAGGGCGCGAACTCATCCCTGCCGACATTGCGTTCACGGTAACAGATCTTCTCAAAGAGCATTTCCCGGACATTGTCGATCTTTCCTTCACGGCACAGATGGAACAGTGCTTGGATGATATCGCGGAGGGTGATGTGCAGTGGACGCAGTTTCTAAAAAATTTCTATCAGCCGTTCTCCGCGCTCGTCGATGCCAAAGCGAAGACCCTCAGGAAGGAGGACATTGTGAAGGAGCGGATTCTCGGGACCGATCCCGAAACCAACGTGCCGATCGTTGTGCGCCTGGGGAGGTTTGGTCACTATGTGCAAATTGGGGAAGAAAAATCTGGAGCCAAGGGAAAGAAAGCGAAGGAATCTCGTACGGGTCGCGTGGGAAAAACCGCCGCAATTCCGAGGCATCTTTCCATGGAGGAGGTGACGTTTGAACAGGCTCTCTCGCTACTTTCTTTCCCTCGTGAACTTGGGAAGAACGATGGACAGATGCTTACAGCGCATCTCGGACGCTTCGGGCCATACCTCAAGTGTGGTGAGACCACGGTGACAATCCCGAAGGGGGTGGATCCCATTGGGCTCTCCTTTTCCGATGCGGCGCAACTTCTGACTGAGACACAGGTTGTTCGCAAGCGTATGCAGGAACCTCTGAAGACTTTGGGGAAGGATCCAACAACCGGCGGTACCGTTCTCGTGAAGGAAGGTCGCTATGGCCCCTACGTGACGGATGGGAAGACAAATGCGTCACTCGGGAAGAAAATTGTGCCAGAGGATCTTACGTTCGAACAGGCAGTCGACATTCTTGCAAAAAAACGTGTACGAGGACCAGGGAGGAGATTTGGAAGGAGGGGGTGAAGTGCTGTGGAAGCTCTGAAAAATGGGGTTGTCAAGAGGAGTTCATAGAGCTACCATTTCCGCCTTACTCTATTGTTCTTTTTCAGAAAGGAAGGTGGGACATGCTTGGGAACGTCTCGATGGTATTTGGTGCAGTTCTTTACATGGCAACAATCGTCGGGTTATTCGTTTGGTGGCTTGCCGATTTGGCAGGGTCACAACCCACTACAACATTCGCCGATTGTCGATGGTTGATTGCACTAATGATGGGTGGCATAGTGTTCATCCGCATACTTTTACTCAAGGAGGAGAGTGAGGAGAGTAAGGAGCAAAAATGAGGAGCAGTCTGAAGAAGATGTGCTCCAACCGCCACCCAGGTATACCTGGGTGGCGTTTTTTTACGCATTGTATCTTTGCCGTGGCGGGGCTGACGGGATTTGAACCCGCGACCTCTCGCGTGACAGGCGAGCGCTCTAAACCGCTGAGCTACAACCCCACACCATGCATCATAGGCAGGAAATACCAGATTCCAAGTGAAAAACCCCACCACGCGTATGCGGAGTGGAAATTGACAATACTAAACCAAAATGCTATTTTTATATGAAAATGAACAACGAACCAACCATCCGTCCAGCCCCCTCCTTGCAGTATGTTCATGCAACACTGCACGCCCTCTATAATCGCGAGTATCCCAATGGCTCCCCCTCTCCTCATCTCTTTGAGATACTCCTTCCAAAATTGCCCGAGAACACGAGGAAACTCGTCAAGGGACAACTCGACGCGCTTGTACAACACGAAATCGGCGCAACGAGAACATTCGCCGATCTGGACGATTCGGAACGGAACGCTCTAGCAGCATTTTTCGATCAAGAGGTGATGAAGGAACACGAGGAAGTGGGATGTGACTTCACACTGTCGAGCAAAGAGAACTCCATTATCCACTACGACACGCAGTCCCCGATCGTTGCACACGATATCATCACCATCGCAGCGGGAGAGAACCCAACATCCTTAGAACGTATTGGATGTGTCTTCTTCGATGGCGACGGCACCAAGACTATCGTGGACTGCACGAGCGGCGCACGTGCCGGGAGGTACTTCGAAGGGTTGGCGACGTTCTTCTGTACGCCACCGGCATCCATTCAGCAATGGCTTGCGGAACGTCATTTGCACACCAAAGCCTATTCCTACGCCGGCGATGAAATCATCGTCATAGTGCGTTCGGATGCGCAAGCCATCGACGGAACGACGCTCAACGCATTTGCGCGTGAAGTACAGAAAGCTCTCGCCGAAGAAAAAAATTTGGCTTCCCCACTCCTAACGAATCCTCACGTCGCGGACCTCTTTCAAGATCCAAAATTCATCATGAAGTACTACGGGTGGACCAATGAAGATTACGCAACATATAAGCGTGATCCCGCATCAATGAAGGAACGGATGGTTCCCGAGCTTCCGGAGCGCTTCATCCCTTCTGTCAGCTACGGTGCGGCAACATTCCTCGAAGCGCTGTGTGAAGAACTTTCCACCGACACGGAGGAGGAAAAAACACTCGAGGAACTTGGCGTGAATGCTTTCCGTTTGATGGTGCACCTTGCGGACACCAGCATGAAGAAAAACAAGGCTACATTCCGGGAGGAGATTCGAGACCCACGGTGGAAAGCGTTTTTCCTCCGGAATGCCGAAAATCGCAACCTCATGTCCCAGATCGAAGCCCTGAGAGCCCAGATGGAAGCAACCCTGAAATTATTACATTGACTCAGCGTAAAATTATGTATTAAATAACAATCCACTGCCACGGTGGCAGTGCGTCTTTCGCCCATTCGACTGTGCTCAGGGTGAAAGGCCATAGACCTTTAACAGTATTGGCTTCAGAAATGGAGGTGAGAAGTGATTCACCCAAGGGAATTGTATGCGGATTGGAAGAGGAGAACGTCAGTCTCGCTCAAGGCACTCATGAAACTCATGGGACTGGAACCTGCCGATGAGTTCGTGGAGGCTGGACGGAGAATCGACGAGGCGGAATGGTCCCGCCTTTCCGCTGGCACAACCGTGCTTCGGGAGGAGTATCAGGCACGCCTGCCGGAGTTCCGGCCGTCCCTCGAAGAACTTGGAGTGCTGCGACCGTTCCCAAACTGGGATGAACTCGGACGGCTTCGGGCAAGTGAGCTTGTGTGGCCAGGGGCCAGTGCCCGCCAGGCCGTCGAGCGTCTGTATCCGGGAATCCGGGCGATCATTGAGAACCGCGTGCCGAATATCACGAAGCTCACGGCACTCGCCGCCCTACAGCGCAAACCGGTGGGCAACGAGCTCCAGTACCTCGGCGATCTCGTCACAGACCAGTGCCGATGCGTGGAGGGAGGACAGGTGCTCGAAGGAGCAATGATGCAGTGCGTGTGGGAACGGCTGAAGGTTGATTACAACAGCTTCTTCAAGTACATTCGGTTTGCTGTCGTCACGACGGACCAGGTGCCTCCCGAGGCACTCCACGGTCGCCCGACGAATCTATCGACTCTCGCAGCGTGGTGGCATCTCAATCCGAACCCGCGGCGCGTCTGTATCACATCCGTCGCTCCGTACGGGTACCGATTCTGGTGCGAAGCCCAAAAGCACTTCCCGGAGTGCTCTTGGGAACTCCTCGCGCCGGTGCCTGAGAAGCCGAATGTCGTCGGCGCCATCAGCGAGGTAGGAAAAATTGTTTACAACCTCGCGAAATCCATGGCATGAAGCCAATGCTCCAAGCCCCACCCGCATGCGGGTGGGGCTTGGCTTTTTCTGTGCGTCAAACATGGGGTATACTCATTCTCGTCTCAACGATCCGTGAGGGCAGACACGTTTCTTCTCTAACAGCTTGCATCGGGAGGCCTAATCACCCCTCACTGTGGTGTCGGGATGCGGCCACCCACCTGGACCTACCAGGGACAAGCGTTTCTGCACCGACGGTCGTTTGGACGTGGAGATTAAGGCAAGTACTGGAGGGGATCAACGTGCTTACCGTCGATGATAACCTCGAAATGGAGGTGCTGGCCGGTGGAGAGGAGACCAGCTCCAGGCGTTCCTGGTTCACCTCCTGAACGGGCAATTTGATCACCATGCCGTACTCGCTGCCCCTCCGTCACGAGGAAGCTGCTCACGTGACCGTAGAGTGTCACGAGCCCATCGTCATGCACGAGAGTGAATGAGTTGAACCCCTGTCCCCGGTCAGACACTGTACGCACCACACCATCGGCAGCAGCAAGGACCGCCGTCCCCTGGAGCACGGGAATATCGATGCCTTCGTGAGGGATGCCAAAGCGTTCTTCGTACTCTGGATCGAGGAAGGAGGAAGATATCTCACGGATGGAATCCACGGGCCATGCAAGGTCGATGTTCCCCTCTCGCTGGGCATCGGCATACCGCTGGCTCCATCCAGTCGCCTCATCCTGAGCCTCCCAAAGTTCCTGCAGTGCCTCTCGAATACGAAATTCCGCCACGCGTTCATCCTGAAGGAGCACCATGAACTCCGCGCGCGTCCGGCGCCACTGCTCTCTCCGCTCCGGGACATCCGAAAATTCCCAGCGATTCTGTTCCTCCTCAAGAAGTCGCAACTGGTAGCGAAGAATCTCCCCCTTCCGTTTGAGCACCTCTTGCTCTACGCGCGCCCCACGGATCTCACGCTCCGCTCCCTGCACCACCTGCGCCGTGTTCCGCCCACTCCCCCCCACCGCATCCGGCCCCCTACATGCTGTAAGAAGCAGGAAACCTAGAGTGAGAACAACAGGAATTCGCATCCTCATAGAGGGAATACTACAGGATCGTGTCCTGTAACTGTTCACTGAGCAATTGCCAGAATTTCTGAAAAAGCCCCAGTTTTTAAGCCAGTTTGAGTAATGTCGGTGCCGAAAACAGGTGAAGTTGTGTCGGCGGCGATCTC
>Ga0156011_109_pt1 | contig 6082 bp, 6 predicted proteins | sample RifCSPlowO2_02_FD_107665 | JGI IMG/M metagenome (GOLD analysis project Ga0156011, IMG submission 107665) | Candidatus Peribacteria bacterium RIFCSPLOWO2_02_FULL_55_36
CGACATCAACGGCGTAGGAACCGCCTCCATCGATCAGAATGGGGAATTGCAGTGTCTCCCCTTCCGCATCACCGTAATTGATAAGATTTTTTGTGATGTGCAATGTTCCCCGCTGCACATTATGGAATGTACAAGTCACGCTGTCGCCAGGTTCGAGGGTAAAGCTCGCTGATGGCAATGCAACGACAGCCTCTACGCCATCACAGGAAAGCCCGGTGAGGTCCCATCCATCCGGCACATTCTCGGCAACGGTGTATTCTATACCCTCTGCCGGAGGGAAAACGCTCACGGTTTCTTCCCCTTCGCCGTCTTCGGTGGGAACCTCCGTTCTCCCTTCCTCCAGCCCCTCGAAGAAGAATTCCCCGTCGTCACCGTCCGTTTCCTTTACGATGGTGACTGTTGCCGCTTTCGTATTGGTGATCGTACAGTCGGTCGTTTCGCCAGCCGTTACGGAAACGTCCTGACAACCATTGTTCGCGACTTGCCACCCTGCGGGAGGAGTTTCATCAACGGAATACGTGCCAGCTTCAAGGTCGGTGATATCGTGCGTGCCGGAGCCGCCACTCGTAGTGATCGGGAAGTTTTCCGCACCGGTAAAGTTGAATGTGTCATTGCCGCCAACAGTATTTTTGATGACACGAAGAGTCCCAGTGATCTCTTCGCCGGTGACGAGGACCCCGTCGACGCGGAAGTGCTCATTGGTGTAACTACTGGATGTGCGAAACCGCAGGAGAAAGGGAGTGTTGTCGAAGCCCGCATTCGTGAAAGCCGGCTGTGTGGACCATGAGGAATCGTCACCCAAATTATGATTCTGAAGCTCGGTCCACCCACTCGAATCGTCACAGTCACCTCCTAAAGCTGATTTCAATTCCACGATGCCACTATCGGACTCTGCATCGTTGTCACCTCTCCAGTAATACGAAAGTTCAATAGAATCGTACCCCGTCGTGTCGACTGCGGTACAGATGTAGCCATCTTTTCCAAAGATGACAGCAAATCTGCTTCCATTGGGGCTTGTCGAATCATTCCCGCTCCCCGAAGCTCTCTTCTCTGCATCGTTACCGGAGTTACTGCCTTCAGTCCAGACAGGAGCTTCATTGAACGTCGGATCAGTGCTGCCCGTTCCGAATCCATCGAAAAAAAGCGCCGTTGGCGCCGCCATGGCCACCGGAGTGAAAACAGAAAGCGGTGGGATATGTGAAAGGAGGAGAGAGAGAACACCAAGGACGCCAAGAACCTGTTTGCGGCGGAACATAAGCAAGGAAGGAAGGAATAAGGGGGGATCATAGGCAGCTTATCCCTGCGTGTAAAGGCGAATTTTTGCATCATGTCGAGCAAAATCCGCGATTCTCCGCCCAGGATATGGAGAGGAAATGGGCTCCCGTATGTCCATCGGATGTGCTATAATGGCGAGATGGCTTTTTCGGCCACAGTATTGGCCTTCCAGAAAACATGTCGATTACTCACCATCGTGAGTGGGGTCCTCAGCATCGCGATCTTCTCGTATGCCCTCATTTCGCCATCTTCCCTTTCCGCGCGACTGCTCCCAATGAATCAAAAGCAGTCGTTGCCGTGGCTCTTCATCGAACCAGCAGAAGTCGAGGAGGGTATTACCATCCCGTCTGACACTCATGTCGCCTTCCACCTTCCATCAACCTTCACCAAAATTCAGCGGGAGGTGCTGCTGGGGCGGCAGGGGGACAACATACGCTACTGGGGGTACTGTCTGCCGCTTGGCGAGGATCCGGAAATCGTTGGGCGACGGACTGGCTTTCCCGGTCTGCTCTACCTTTCGGAAAAGGAACGTGAGGCGCGGGGGCTCATCAAGAAAGCAATCGAAGAACGCACTCCCAAAAAAACGCTCTCCGTCTGGAACCTCCCGAAAAGTAAAGATGACCTCAAACCCCCAAAAAAGACGAAAGAGAAGATTCGGCATGAGGTGGAATTCTTCGAGCCGAATGCGCTCTGCTACATCATGTCCGCCGGGCCGCTCGCGCTCGGCATTGATCAGGATGGTGACAGTCTCAATACGCGCTTCGAACGCCAGATCGGAACGCACCCCGACATTGCCGACACCGACGGCGACGGCCTTACGGACGGCCTCGAACACTTCTTCGGAACGAAAACAGAATTGCACCATCTCACAGGATTGCGTTCCAGTCTGAACCCGCTCATTAGAGACTCGGACATCGATGGCATCATCGATGGCATCGAGGACATGAATCGCAACGGGAATGTCGATCCGGATGAGACGGATCCGAGGACAAAGGATACGGATCATGACGGCCTCTGCGACGGCCTCTGTCTCACCAAAGTCCGACGCCAAACTCTCCTTCTCGGGGAAGATATCAACCTCGATGGCAAGGTGGACGTCGATACCAACGGGAAAGCGAAAGAGACGGATCCGCGCAAAGCCGATACCAATGGCGACGGAGTATCGGACTTCCAGGCCTACTTCAACTGTCAGCTCGGCATGAAGCAGTACTGTCTGGAGGGGCAGACGACGCAGTAATGAACATCATGGCACGCGACATTTTTTCGATTGTTCGTAAGACAGAAATATGGTACAATAATCCGATGGCCGTACTTCCTCTCCGCATCGTCCTTGCGCTCATCGCACTCAGCCTCCCGCTGTCGGCATCGGCATACCTTCTTCCCGAAGACGTTCTCGAGAATAACCAGTACCTCCTTCCTCCAACACACACGGAGGCCCCCGGACGTGTGCGCAAACAGCAGAAAGTAAGTGCGGAACGACGCGCGCGCGAACAGGAGACATACTTTGCCGCACAGCGCCCAGAACCTCCTCAGGAAGAAGACTTCACCCGTGACGACGAAGAGGTCTCCGACGCAGAAATCCTCCGCACTGCGCGGCTGCTCGATCGCATTGAAAAGAAGCAATTAGAAATCTATTCGCCCTCGGTACTGCGCGGGCGGGCTCCCATGGTTGATACCGGCCCTGCCACTCTTCTCATGGCCATTCCCTTCCTCGCAGCCGCAGGGTGGACTTGGAGGAAGGCGGGGAGAATGGGAGAAGATAAGAAGTAAGAAGTAAGAAGAAGGCACAAGGAGAAGTGGAGATACTGCATGATAGGGTTCCGCCCATGGATTTGGCTCTCTCACTGACAGGGAAACGATGGATGGTCCCGGAAGAAACGTGCAATCCGCAGACAGTGGTGAAGGAGATTGCTCTCAAGCGTGATCTTTGTAACGGAGAGCTCTTTGATCCCGCTTCTCTCCAGGACATTGGCAAAGCAGTGGAAAGAATCCGGCAGGCAGTGAAGAGCAAAGAGCACGTGGGTATCTTCGGCGATTACGACTGCGATGGCATCACCAGCGTCGCACAGTTGGTGCGCTTTTTTCGCCGCTGCAACATTTACCCGAGCATCCGTCTCCCCCACCGTATTCATGATGGGTACGGCCTGAAACCGAAGCACGTCGAAGAATTCACCGCGAACGGCACAACGCTTCTCCTCACTGTTGATACCGGCATCGCAGCGCGCGACGCCGTCGACCGTGCCCGCGATGCGGGGATGAATGTCATTGTGATCGATCACCATGAGATGCAGGAAGAAAGCCTCCCCTCTGCCATTGCCATCCTCCACCCTCATCTCGCGACTCCCAGACTCTCTCCTCTCCCCTGCGCCGCTGGACTCGTCTCTCTCCTCCTCGCGGCGCTGGAGGGGGGGGCGCGACCGGAAAAAGAGGAAGACCGGGTCCTCGCCGCCATCGGCACCATTGCGGATATCGTCGAACTCCGTTCGGGAAATCGCACCATCGTCCATGATGGCCTTGCCGCCATTTCTCTCTTACCCGATGGACCTCTCAGAACTCTCATCAACGGCGTGCGATCGTCCGACGCCCCCATCGTGAGCCGCGACATCGGCTTCCGCATCGCCCCTCGACTCAACGCCGCAGGCCGCATGGATGACCCGATGATTGCTCTGAATGCTCTCCTCGATGGCGGTGACGCGCTGGGGATTCTCGATCACCTCAATACTTCCCGACAATCTCTCGTCGAAGAACTCTTCGAGAGCCTTCTCGCCGCTCTCCCCGAACGGGAGTACCTTCCCCCGCTCATCGGCCTCGCAGACGAGCGTTTCCCCCCGGGTGTTCTTGGACTCCTCGCGGGAAAGCTCACGGAGAAATTCGGACGGCCGAGCATGGTTGCGAATATCACTGGTGATACCTGCACGGCATCACTCCGGAGTATTCCCGCTGTCCACATCACTGAGCTTCTCTCACGATCCGCTCACCTTCTCACAAACTTCGGCGGCCATGCACAGGCGGCGGGATGCACGTTCGCGCGGGAGAACTTCGAAGAACTCACTGCTGCCCTCCAAGCAGACATTGCACGCAGCGTTGCTCCGGAAAACCTCGTCTCCACTCTTACTATCGACGCCGCCCTCTCCCCCTCCGCCATCACCCTCGATCTCTGCGAAGAACTCCAGGAACTTGAACCTTTCGGTCATGGAAATCCCGAGCCACGATTCCTCCTGCAAAACATCTCCATTCAGTCCCCTCGCCTCGTCGGAAACACGGGCAAACACCTCGCCGCCTCCATCGGACATCTCCGCGCCATCGGCTTCGGCCTCAGCCACCTCATCCCCAATCTCTCTCAGCCAGTCGATATAGTCTGTCGGATCAATATCAATACATGGAACGGACGACGGACGCCGCAGATTGTTCTGGATGATGTACGCCATGTTCAAGTCATAGAAAAAAGGGGCCCCACTATGGGACCCCCATCCTGTCTGCCACTCAACCTGCGACACGGTCGCAGTAATCGCAGTAACGGTCGCATGTGTAGTAGACAAGAAATGCAATCCCGCTAACCATGAGATACCTAGGGATGTTTGCTGGGAATACTCCTGCCCAGAATAGGCAGCCGCCACAAAATCCAGCTGCACATGACCTCAAGAATGTTTCCATCGTATCACCCTCCTTTCAGGGTTAAGTGTGAAGGATCGCTTTAAAAGAATACACTAAAAAAATATGGTGACTATCCCTTGACAGCTAGGAACAAGATGAGTAGCCTTTAGGTACTTTCCTCCTCTTCCATGAAGTCGCCCCGCCTCACCATTCTCAACTTCCACAAGACCTTTCCCGATAACGAAACCTGTTTGCGGTTCCTTTTCGAGGCACGATTCCCGAATCCGAAATGTACGAAGTGCAAGGGCACGAAGTTCTACAAGCATCCGACCCGCGCTTGTTTCACTTGTGCCAAGGGCTGCACCCACCTGTGGCCGAAAGAGGGGACGATCTTCGATCATTCCTCTACCGACCTCGTGAAGTGGTTTTTTGCCATCTTCCTCATGTCGCAGAGCAGGAACGGTGTGGCTGCAAAGGAACTGGAAAGGGTATTAGGTGTGACGTACAAGTGTGCGTTCCGTATCGGCCATCAAGTACGAAGACTGATGAAGGACAACGCCTTTACGCTCTTCGGAGAGATTGAAGCCGACGAAACGGCGGTGGGCGGCAAGAGGCACGGCAAGCGTGGACGCGGTGCGAGCGGAAAGACGATTGTGTTCGGCGCCTTACAGCGCAAAGGGAAGGTGAACGCGGCCATTGTTCCCAATGTGAAAGCAAAGACACTGATGCCGTACTTGGAGGACAGCGTAGCGAAGGGAAGCAAGCTGATGACAGATGAACTGAGGAGCTACAAGAAAATCGCATGGCTCCTCGACAAGGTTTAGGAGCTTAAAGAAACGATCTCTGTCAGTCGAATTTTGCATGGTGATGACTATAGCACGACACTGTGTTAGCATCTCGGCCTATGTCACTCGTACCTTCTTCCGGTTCTTTCCTTGGGCCTCATCGAGATTTTGAAAGCATCAAAAAACACGATGACGAGGGAATAGAGTATTGGGAAGCGAGAGAGATTATGCCGATGCTCGGATATGCCAAATGGGAGAACTTCATTGCGGTCATCGAAAAGGCAAAAGTGGCCTGTACAAAGAGCGGTCAAAGTGTCGAAAACCATTTTCCCGACATCAGGAAAATGGTTCCTCTAGGCTCAGGAAGCCAAAGAGAGATAGTTGACTATAAGCTCTCTCGATATGCTTGCTATCTAATCGCTCAAAAC